>Ga0209456_10000094_pt1 | contig 46275 bp, 41 predicted proteins | sample COG_11_FD_184755 | JGI IMG/M metagenome (GOLD analysis project Ga0209456, IMG submission 184755) | Pelagic marine sediment microbial communities from the LTER site Helgoland, North Sea, for post-phytoplankton bloom and carbon turnover... | ecosystem: Environmental > Aquatic > Marine > Neritic...
TGGAACTGATCGTTTCTTGTATGATGTTACTACTTCCGGACCTGAGTTAAAACTGTCATTCCATTTCTAAATGATAGATGTAAATCCTAAAAAATAGCTACCCAAGAGTTTAGTAATAAATGAAAAATTATTGTTGACTGTGTGTTTGGGCCTATTTATAATAGCACATGATAAAGAATAGTCTTCCGTGCAGAATCTGCTGACCGGAGGCAATTCCAAAGCCAAGTAAGGTTGATGTATGTCACAAAGGAAAGATCATTAATGTAAGTCGTAAAGCTCAATCTGCCCACAAGGTACACGGTGATGCTGTGGATATGGATAGGGTGGCTTTTTTCATATTGACAACGCTTACAGTATAACCGATTGTGATGATAGACTAAGTACAATTGATCTATTGATAGGAACCCCAGTATACCTACGGTACGTTATCCGGTGCGTACTTTGAAACGCTAGTTTTTAACTTTTTAATATCAATGACTTGTGAAACGAGCCAACCTCAGCTAGAGGAATAAATTCCAAATTCCAAATTTAGCTGCAACAAGGCTTTGAAGTTTTTCCCACGCTCAAATTATTATTGCGCTCGATATTGAATCAAATAGGTATGTCGCCATATATTTATTATCAATAAATATTATTGCCTTCAATTCAAAAATACCTAATTTTAAACTTAATATATTTAGTGTATTCTTCCAAATAAAGGAAACTACCCCATGCTTAAAAAAATTGCAAAATTTGTTGTCAGTTTAATTCTGATTTTAGGAATTGTACTTGTGGCTATTTACTTTTATGTAGAAGGACATAAAGAAGAAGTTGTCAACTTCATTGTAAATACCATCTCTGAAAAACACAATGGCACGGTGAGTTTTGACGATGTAACCCTAAGGAGTTGGGGCAATTTTACCAATCCGGCATTCTACGTCAAAAATATGGTGCTTTTAGATTCATCCGAATCAAAAACTACCCGTTTTGAAGCCGAGGATGTCTATTTAAATCTGTCAGTAAATAGTTTATTGAAAAAAAAGATTCAGGTAAAAACTGTTCGTATAGAAAATGCGAATTATAATTCTGTCACTTATAAAGAAGATATGGCAGCATTGCTTGCAAAAAAAGACTCCCTGCCTGAAGAAAGTACAGTCTCTGAGACCTTCAAGCCATACAAAATGTCCTTTGACATTGAAAATTTTACTTTCGATATACAAAATATTCCGCGTCATAAAAGAATTAAATTTAAGATAAACGAAATATCATCAAACTTCCTTATTGGGCCAGATAAAATAACCTCTTCCATGGATTTGGATGCTCATATTACACAATTAGGGTTTAACCTTGAAAAAGGGAGTTATCTCAAAGATTCTAAGATTGACGGGACCATGTACCCCGAAATAGACTTGACTAACAACAAAATTCATATCCCTTCATTTGATTTATCCATAAATGATCAAATATTTGAGTTAACCACCGATTTTGATACTTCCAGGCAGAGTAGTTTTTTATTTAAGATTGTGAATGAAGAAACAGAATATGCGGCAGCTGTAAGCCTTTTATCCGATCATATACAATTAAAACTTAACAAGTATAAGATTGACCGGGCTTTTTCCACTCACACCACCCTCCAAGGAAGTTTCGCGCCATTTTCTAATCCTTTAGCACATGTAGAATTTAATAGTGTTGAAAATTCGGCTATAATAGATGACCGTTTTGATTTGGACAATTTGTCATTCACTGGAAGTTTTACCAACAGAATATATGACGATGAGCGAGCCAAAACCGAAGACAAAAGAGATATTAAGCTCATATTTAATTCTGTTACAGGGAATTACAAAGAGACTAAATTTGAAGTAAGTAATGGCGTATTAACAAGCTCTCCGGAAAATAAAGCACTCATTAAAGGTTTACTCAAAGCCGATGGTGTACCTGACAATTTGATTTCACTAATCAATGATCCAATTTTTACACTAAAGGAAGGTAGCTTCAGTTTAAGGGCTGATTTAGAAGGAGATGCAACCTCTGCAGTAGACCTACTGACTAAGTCTGATATCAAATTAAAGGTTATAAATACCGATATTTTTGATATAGAAGATGAACTCTCAATTCCGGTAAATCGATTAAATATTCAACTCAAAGAAGACAGGGCTGTGCTGGAGATTTTGGAGCTTCCTTTGAGTTCTTCTGATAATCTGAATATTTATGGTGATGCTAACCACTTTTCTTCTCTTTTAACTAAAGAACCTGAACTCTCAGCAACTACCAGTTTACGCCTTACATCTACTAAATTGAGATGGGAAGATTTTGTGAATATTTTTGAGAATCCCAATAAAGGACCTAAAGATAAAGTAAAACAACCTGCCTATGTAATAAAGAACATAGCAAGAAAAATCTATTTAAAATTTGATCCTTCCGTTTCCGTAGATATTAAGGAATTTGGATATAAATCCTTTCAATTGACTAATTTTTCTTCAGATTTGGCCTTTAGTGATGTAAATCATCTTCATCTTGACAACACAGCTTTTGAAATCAGGGAAGGAGCCGTTAAGTTCAATGCTGCTCTTGATTTTGAACAACCTCAACAAATTATAATAGATGCGGAAGTTGATGCAACAGGCACCCCCGAAATATTGAACGATATCTTCAATAATGAGACTTTCTTTTTTAGTGGGGGTGGCTTTGACCTGCAAGGGCATGTCTATGGCGACGTACTCCAAATGGATGATTTTTTAAATACCTTAAATGGCACTATCAGGTTAACCAACAGCAACATCGTTTACCAACCCATTAATCTTACAGTGCCTCTTAATTTGTTGGATGTACAAATTGACAACAATTTGGCTGTCCTAAATTCCCTGGAAATAGGGATAGGAGAGGAAGATAAAATAAATCTCAGCGGGAGACTGGACAATTTTGGTGCGTTCCTCTCATCAACGAACACAGGTCAGGTTAATACCTTTATCGATCTTCATTCCGATAGATTGCAATGGGACGATTTTATAGATGTTTTTAAAAAAGGAGTAAAAAAAGAAAACACAGCTACTGAGGCGACCATCAATAACCGTATCAAAGAAACCCTGAGAGCAATTTATACAGATTTTAATCCTAAGTTAGGCGTAACCATAGACAGATTGGAATACAAAGATTTGATAGTCTTAGAGAATTTTTCCACAGGTTTATATTTTGATGGTCTCAATAGCTTGGTTCTGAAAGAAAGTGGATTTAATTACGATAAAAAAAGTAAGGTAGAATTTTCAGCACAGTTAGATATATCAGAATCTGCAGGTACAAATATAGATGTTGATTTTAGGGCGTTTGGTGATCCCTTTCAATTAAATGAAATACTAAACTATGATACCTTTTTACTTCAAGGAGGCAAAATTGAAATAACCGCAAAAATTGTTGGTGATATTGAAAAAATGAATGAAATGGTGAGCTCTGCTTCAGCCAAGTTTAAGATTGAGAACAGTGCTTTGCTTCACAACCCCAGTAAGACTTCAATACCCTTTAGCCTTCTGGAAATAGACGTTGAAAATGATGATGCCATCCTTAAATCTATGAATATTGAACTGCCGTCAGGGGATAAAATAAAACTCTTCGGAGAATTAAAAAATATTACCTCAATTGTGCCGGAAATCAGTGCCAATAACGAAAGCATGAGCTCAAATCTCAATATCTATTCAAACAAGGTTCGTTTTAGTGACTTTATGAATCTTTTCGACAATGTAGTAACGGAGAAGAAAGAAATAAAAGCTAATCGCAACCTGGCTTTAAAATCTGTGGTAAAAGACTTTTACATTAAGTACCAGCCAGAACTATCTATTAATATTGATGAATTCATATTCAATAAACTCATCATAAACAATTTTAATACAGGTTTTTATTTTGAAAATGAAAATCTGCTTTATCTGGAGAATACAGGTTTTAATTTTTATGAAGGCAAAGTTAATCTGGATGCGCATTTAGACATCTCGGATCCCTTTGAAACGGAATTTTCAATTGGTGTAATAACCGACAGAATCGATTTGGAAAAATTGCTGATTTCCTTTGATTACTTTGATATCCCCTCGATTGAGGAAGCAGATAAAATTGATGGGAATGTAAGCATAGACACCCGCATTGAAGGCAAGTTAATTGATAGTACCGGAATAATATCAAATTCTTTACAAGGAACCATAGGGTTTGACCTCCAGGAAATGCAAATTAAAGGTTTTGATCCGATTATTAAGGTTGGGAATATCATTTTCAAGAAAAAACGATTTGAAGATATTCGGTTTGGGCCTATTGAGAATGTCCTTTACCTTGCGAATAATACAGTTGAATTCCCCCTTATGGAGATTCAATCCACGGCAATCGATTTTTTTATTACAGGACATTTGGGTTATGAAGAAGTTCGTACGAATATTTGGATGGGTATACCTCTTTCCAACTTTAAAAGTAGAGATCTGGCCAATATTCCCGATAAAACCGGGTATGTTGAAGCTGGTAATAAGATATATATATCAGCCAAAAAAAATAACAAGGATAAAATTAAATACAAACTTCATTTATCTGAAAAAAAATATTTTAAAGAAAGGGATTCCCTCAGTCAATATCGGATAATGGTTAAGGATGAAAGATTGCTGAGAAGAAAATATAAGCGCGAGTCTAGAATGAATGATAAGGAATCTACCCCAGACACAAGAAAAATAAATTAACTGATTTCTTGGCCTCTTTTTTTAGAGATTCAATAGAAAATTTGAGAGATTATATCTTATTCCCAAATCACCCGTAATTTTTAAAAATACCTAATTGCTTTGAGCGGCCATCCATTCCATAATAGTGACAGGCCTGTTATTAAAAATTACTGGCGATCCGTCAAAATCAAAGTACGCGTGGTTTGCATGTGAATAGATCCACGACCAGTGCCCATTGTAATAATAGTCCTCTCCACCAAAGAATCCCGTTATATCAGTAACATGGTCATAAAAGGAAAAATGAACGTTTTTGGCACCGGCACTTATTAATCGATTATATACCGGAACAACGGTCTTGTCTGGTATAGTAGTACCATCATCCCTGGAATGCACAAACCATATTGGTATATCCTTAATCTTTTGTATTTGCTCATCACTAATATATTGTGATTGATATGCCAATGCACTGATATAACCTGCGGCAAAATAATCTGGATATAGGAGGATCAGTCTTAGTGCCATATAACCACCATTGGAACCACCTCCAACATAAATCCTGTTCGCATCTATTTCAGGATTGGCTAAAACATAATTCTTAATCAACTCCATTAGACCTATATTATAGATGTCGTCTTCCTGGCCATGGGTGGTCACCCCTTCGCTGTTGTGCATCCACGCCCCTGGGCATTGCGGTGCAAGTACATAGGCGCCTCCAAAATAGGATTGAATCTCATCCGATGCATAGTTGGCAGCCCGATTAGCTATTATAGGGATGCTTGGATCTGTACCCCCTTCACCTCCGCCGTGTAACCAAATAATCAAAGGAGATTTTTCATTAGTTGTCTCAGGAGAAAAGGAAGCATAGGACATGGTGATACCATTACTATCTTTAAAAGTCCCGGTAAGGTCAAAGGAATCAATGAGCTGCCTTATACGACCAACTTCTTTATCCCAAACCTTATTTGAGGGTTTGTGGGTAATGGTAAGTTCATAATCTATCCAATAATTTCCTCTGTATTTTTCATTCCTAATATATTGAATTGGGGATCCAATGGCCAGATCGGGGCCAACGGCCAAAACAAGTGTAATATTCTTTCCACTTTGCAGCTTGTTACCATTTTCATCTGAAACATATGCATAGATCACATTTCTATCTCCCGATGCCTTTTCAGGAGGAATCCGGGTATATTCCGTATGGCGTCTGGCTGTAACAGTATAATCGCTGGCATTCGCATGGGAAACCTGTTCACCTATTGAGATAATTACTCTGCTAACCGCAGGACCCCAATCATATCCCTCTATTATCAAGGTGTATTCCCCAGCCTCAGTTGTTGTTTTTGATAATTTTTCCATGGGAACTTCTTTTGCTATCAGACATAGAGGTATTTGTATTAACACCAGTATTAAAAGACTAAAAAGAATGTTTTTCATGAGGTCGTTTTTTACGTTTATATGCTGATTAAGTAATTATCGCACTTATAAATTAATAACTCTTGTCGAATTCACCGGTTATTCTCAATCCTACTTCATCACTAACAGACAAAGTGGAAAGATTTTCCCCTACTCCAAAAGATAGTCTCATTATGCTTCCGGTGGCCTTAAAACCAAGTTCATATCGTTTAGCACGTTCATTCTCCACAGGACCAACCAGCCATACCTCCAGTGTAATTGGCAGTGTATTTCCTTTCATAGTCATATCTCCTGTAACTTTGTAATGTTCCCCTGCTACTTGAGCGAAAGAAGTGCTTTTAAAATTCAAATCGGGATGTTTTTCAACATCAAAAATATCAGCACTTTTAAGATGTTTGTCCCTCGGTTCATTTTCTGTGTTGATACTTGCTGTTTTTGCAGAAAATTCAAAAACCGCATCAGAAAAATCATCCTTTGTCGCGGTCATTGTGGCTTCAAACTCCCTAAAAAAACCATCTACTTCAGAAATCATATGATGGGTTACCGTAAATCTAATTCTTGAATGTCCCGGATCCAATGTCCACACACCCTGCCCCATAACACCCGAGGTTGTCGTTATGCAGACTAGTAATAATACAATTTTTCTCATCTTTTGAATTTTTAATTGGTATTGCATTGCTTTTATTTTTGCTGTTGTTTTTTAAAGACTCGGTAAATATTAGTTTTCACCTTTTTCATTTTTTATAACTTATAGAAAGTCCCCCGCCAGAATTGTCTACCGTTGTGGAATAATTACTTAGTGATAACACATACTCCAAAAACTCCGTAGTACCAGACATTCCTCTTGTGCCCGGAGGACTAATATTATGTGCGGTGAAACATCCACCAGACTCCAATTTCGGGTTAAGGTCCTTAAAATAGTTAGTATACCATCCCTTGTCGGCATCACTAAATACAAAATCAAAAGGTCCGGGTAGTTCTTTTACTAGTTCATGGGCATTAGCGAGTCTGGCATCAATGTATTCAGACAACCCGGCCTCTTTAAAATTAGCCAGCGCTTCTTTATACCTGTCCTTGTCAATTTCAACCGTAATTAACTTCCCACCCGTTTTGCTAAAAGCCCAGGCAATCCATATCGAGGAATGACCTGTAGAAGTACCAATTTCCAAGCCTTTGGTATAACCATTTTTCAAAATAATATCATATAGTAGCTCTCCATCTGATGCCGGGACATTTAAATCGCGCCATTGATTTTTTTTACTTTTCAGAAATGTTTCCACTTTCTTGTCAAGCTCCGGATTATTGGTAGTGTGTTGCGCCAAAGTACAATTCAAAGGAAAAATCAATGTAATTAAGAAAATGTAAACCGGCCAAATGATAGGTGATGTATTTCTTCTCATAATTAAAACATAAGTGTTTCTACAATATAATGTTTCCTGTTTAAAACGGAAAGTTCATTTTCTCAACGACATTACAAACCCGCTAAACGACATATCTCTGTAGTTTCGGATCAGATCAAATCTTTACAAATCTTTCCTAATCGGTATAGGTATTCCAGTGAACAACATGTTTCCGTCGTAGAGATAGTATAATGTCGTTAACAGGTATGTTTCTGCCGTTCACATCTGGTCATTTTTGGGAACGTGCCTAATAGTGTAGTTTTGTGGTATTAGCATGATTATGAATAAAATAACTTCACATATAGGTTGGCAAGAACTTTTTTTTCAATTTGTCTTATATCTGTTGGTACTCCTTTTCTATTCCTTTGACAGGAATGATCCAGGTATTACCTTAGCGCAGGTGGTTTTCTTTTTAGTATATGCTTTCGCATCAGTTTTTATCACCTACTTTTTGATGCCTAAATATTTATATAAAAAGGAATATTGGCATTTTTTCGGGATGGTCGTATTGGTTCTTTTACTCGTAATAGTTATAGAAGAATTATTAGAGGTCGTATTTTATCCGGGCACTCGAAGAGCATCCATAGTTCCCGGAATATATTTTGCCATATTTGATGTCCTTCCTATAATTGCCATCTTATCAGGGTTTAAATTTGCATGGGATGCAATAGGTAAACAACGCGAAGTAGAGAAATTGAAAACATCTATTCAGGAAAGTGAACTTCAATTTTTAAAGTCTCAGATAAATCCTCACTTTTTATTCAATAACCTAAACAATTTGTATTCTTACGCTATAGAATTTTCTCCAAAAACCCCAGCTATTATTTTGGAATTAAGTTCAGTTTTGCGATATATGCTTTATGAATGCAAAGAAAAATTTGTGCCCTTATCTAAAGAAATTGAACAATTGGAAAATTTCACGCAACTCAATCAACTACAGATTGAAGAAAGAGGTAATGTCAGCTTTAAAGCAACCAATATTAAAACTGGTTATCAAATAGCCCCCTTGATACTTCTCGTTTTCATCGAAAATGCTTTTAAACATAGTCAATCTGGCCAATCGAGCAACATCAATATCAATATTGAGATTAAAATGGACGGAGATACGCTTTATTTTTATTGTAAAAACAATTTTCAACTTATAACCGAGACAGAAAACTTAACCAAAGGGATTGGTTTGGATAATGTAAAAAAACGATTGCAATTGTTATACCCCAATGCACATGAAATAAATATTATTGAAACCCAAGATCAATTTGAAGTTAATTTGAAGATGGAGTTGCAGAAAATACCTTTGAAATGAATTGCATAATCATTGAAGATCAGCCGCCAGCCCAGCGTATCCTTAAAAAATTTATAGAGGATATAGGCACTTTACATCTTAAAGGCGTTTTTTCAGATGCTATCCAGGCTATGGAATTTCTAAATTCTCATTCTGTAGATCTTATGTTCCTGGATATTAATTTACCAAAAATTTCGGGGATAGACTTTTTAAAAACCATGCCCAATCCACCATACGTGATATTGACAACTGCTTTTTCGGAATATGCCCTGGAAAGCTATGAATTTAATGTAGTTGATTATTTACTAAAACCATTTTCGTTCCAGCGCTTTGTAAAAGCAGTTTCCAAAGTTCCTTTAAAGAGTATTGTAAAACAACCGGAAGAAACACTTTTAGATAATCTGCAATACCGCAAAGAAATTTATATCAAATCGGGATATGAACATATAAAAATTAATATCGAGGATATTATTTATATTAAATCGGATGCAGATTATACTGAAATTATTACAACTGAAAAAAAACACTTATCTTCAGAATCCCTTCGGTTTTGGGAAGAAAATTTAAATCAAAATCTCTTCTTCAGAACGCACAAGTCCTTTATTATAAACACCTCCAAAATTAAAAAAATCATAGGGAACCAGATTTATTTGATAGAAAATATAAGAACTCCAATCGGACGTGCCTATAAAGAAAGTTTTATGAAAAGTTTATTAAAATAATTAAAAAAACTATTATGCGAACACTTAGAAAAAAAGATATTAAACAGGAAGTATTTGATCTTTATGATGAATATGCACATAACAAATTACAAAGACGTGAATTTATTGAAAGATTGTCCCTTTACGCCGTAGGAGGTATCACTATTGCATCGCTTATGAGCTTTCTGATGCCGAATTATAAGGATACTATGCTGGTGCCAACTAATGATCCCCGATTGGATTCTAATTATATTAATTATGAATCCCCAAAAGGAGGAGGAACCATAAAGGGACTTCTTTCCAAGCCCAAGGATGCTAAGGGTAAATTGCCAGGAATTGTCGTTGTACACGAAAACAGAGGGCTGAACCCCTATATTGAAGACACGGCCAGAATGGCAGCTTTGGATGGATTTATCACTCTGGCACCGGATGCCTTATCTCCTCTTGGCGGGTATCCCGGAAATGATGATAAGGGAAGGGAAATGCAAAGAGAGCGTGACCGAAATGAAATGCTGGAAGATTTTATTGCGGCCTATGAATACTTAAAAGCCCTCGATGACTGCAGTGGTAAAATTGGCGTAGTAGGTTTTTGCTTTGGCGGATGGATATCAAATATGATGGCCGTAAAAGTACCAGGCCTATCAGCGGCTGTACCATTCTACGGAGGACAACCTAAAGAAGATATCGATAAAATAAACGCCCCTTTAATGCTGCAATACGCCGGATTGGATACAAGAGTTAATGAAGGCTGGCCAGCTTATGAAGAAGCTTTAAAAGCAAATAATAAGGAATATGTGGCATATATCTATCCTGATGTAAATCACGGTTTTCACAATACAACTACGCCACGATATGACAAAGAAGCAGCGGAATTGGCGTGGAAAAGAACTATTGATTTTTTTAATAAAAACCTGAATTAAAGACAATTTTTTATAACTGTGCTATTTAAAAAGTAAAGTTTAAAGTCATTAAATCAAACCAAAAAAAGTTGCCAGAAGGCAGCTTTTTTGTTTTCATGCAACATCCTTTGATAAAAGTTCTTCAATTCCCGTAAGCCCTATCCAAAAATTCATAACGCGCATCATTAAATGCTTTTTTGGCCATACTCTCTGTATTAAGAATCATTACTGGTGGAGCGGTATCATTGGCTTCTACAGAAGGCCACTTGGCCAGATTTTTCCCATTTGGGTTACCAGTCTTGATAAAATTGGCAAAATAATTCTGCATTGTTTCTGAAACTTTAAAATCATCTTCTGTCCAGGCATAGTCGTCTACCAAATGTAAATTCCCCATGCAATATTCAATTTCACAGGCATGTGGCGCTCCAATAGGTTCCGGCACTTTTGGAGCCTCGGAATCTTTTTTTACCGTACCCCCTGCTAAGCCAGAAACAAGGGTCTTATCTCTTAAAGGGGGGCGCAATTTGCTATACAGATAGCGGTAAACTGGTTGATCACTGTTCTTTCTGTGCAGATCGAACCATTTCCAGGTACTGTACGCAATAAAACGGTCCGAAGCCAGGTTTGTGGCAGATCTTTCGATTTCCTGCACTGAACCATGAGGATAAAGTTTTAAAACCTCATCATGAGTATCGGGATAGGCCTCTTTCACCTTTGCCAAATAATTTTCTTCAGTGTATGGCTGTCCCTGCATAAAAGCCATCCCGGGAATTTCAGCAGAATTCCAACCCAACAATAGGGGTACCATAGCCTGTTGTTTGCTTTCAAAAATTTCAGGCAGGGTTTTGGGCAAGAAATAGCCATCGATTACGGCTGGGAAACCGAACCTTTTGGATTCGTTATATATTTCATACACCTCTCTCGTACTAAGTTTTCTTAATTCCGCAAGGCTAGGGTATCCAGCGTTTTTGGCAAAATCCAATCCTATATTTTCCGCTTCCTTCAAAGTTACCGGAGCCATGGTGGGCTTGATTCCTGCTCCGCTCTCCCCAATAGCACCGGCGATCAAATTTTTGGAAAGCGGCGAGGCCATCTGCTGGCTCACCCCTATGGAACCAGCCGATTCTCCGGCAATAGTAATTTTATTAGGACTACCCCCGAAGGCAGCAATGTTCTTGTGCACCCATTTCAAAGCAGCATTTTGATCCAGTAATCCGTAGTTTCCGGAAGCTCCGTAAGTGGCTTCCGCACTAAGTTCAGGATGCGAAAAGAATCCAAAAATATTTAATCGGTAATTGGTGGTAATAACAACAATTCCTTTCTTGGCCATACGCTCCCCATCATAACGATATTCTGAGGCATCGCCCGCAACATTTCCCCCACCGAAAAAATAAACCAATACAGGCAGGTCTTTGGTATTTCGGGTGGCAGGAGTCCAAATGTTCAAATACAAGCAATCTTCGCCAACGCCGCTCGAGCGAGATTTCATATCACCGAATACCAGCGTCTGCATGGGTCTTGGACCAAATGTTTTGGTTTGTTTTATACCATCCCAGTTGTCCAGGCGTTGTGGCGCCTTCCAACGTAATTCACCTATCGGTGGTTTAGCAAAGGGAACTCCTAAGTAGGTTTGAATACCTGTATGCGTATCATAATTACCTTCAATAATACCGTTCTCTACCCTAACCTGAACAGGAAATGCATTATTATTCTGAGCTATACCAACTGAGCTTAAAAGAATTATTAGTATCGAAAAAATCACGGCTGTCTTCATGGGTTAAAATGTTAAAGTTTTATTATTGTCTCATTTTGTTACAATAATACTTTTTTTTCTTGAATTATTGTTCTTTATTTGAAAAAAAATAAAATTTTGAGCATAAAAAAACCAATTCAATGGCTTAAACGTGAGGAGTATATACAAAACCTTTCCTATGATTCGGTCATTTTTGGTTTCAATGGAGAGCAACTCAAAATATTGATTCTAGAATATCACAATACAGGTCTTTTCGCCTTACCGGGTGGATTCGTAAAATTGAATGAAAGCTTGGACAATGCTGTGAAAAGGGGCGTGAAAGAACGTACCGGACTCGATCATATTTACCTAGAACAATTTCATACTTTCGGGAGTTTAACACGTTCTGATTCTGAAGCCATGAAACGAATATTGCAAGAAAGCGGATATGATCTGCAAACCCATCAATGGATGCTCGACCGATTTCTCTCCGTGGCCTACTACGCTTTAATCAATTATGATAAGGTTAACTTGCAACCCGATGCCCTTTCTGATAGTATCAATTGGTATCCAATTGATGAGCTCCCACCTCTGATGATGGATCATACGAAGATTGTAGATAAAGCTTTGCAGGAATTACGAGATAATCTTGAAAAAAAGTTGGTAGGAATGAAATTATTGCCTTCAAAGTTTACCATGAAGGAGTTGCAATTAGTATATGAGGCCGTTCTGGGAGAAAATTTACGAAGAACTACCTTCCAGAGAAAAATATTAGGTCTTGACATTTTAAAAAGGCACGAAAAATTGTTTTCGGGGGGAGCCCACAAGGCACCTTATTTATATAGCTTTAAATCTATAGAAGAATACAATACCGGAACAGATGGATAGTAAAGAAGAAAGCTAGTGACAGATGTTAACCGTTGATATCCTTTACTATCAAAAATCATATAAATTAAACTATTATAATCACAAACAACATGAAAAACATATCCATTAACCTCTTTTTGACCCTCTTTTTTTTAGGCGGGTTCTTCTTATGTCAGGCCCAGGAAAAATTTGGAGGCCTGGCACTGTATACTGTGCGTGTTGACATGACAACGAACGCCAAGGCGACCCTTCTGGCAGTAGCAGAAGCAGGTTACAAAAATATAGAAGCAGCGGGATACAACGAAGGTAAATTCTATAACATGTCCCCTGCAGATTTTAAAAAATTACTCCAGGAGTTTGGGCTAAACCCAATTAGTACTCATCAGGGATCTGTAACCATGCAGAATGCAGATGATATGATTGCTGATGTCAAAGCTGCCGGATTTGAATATTTTGTAATTCCTGTGCCTCCTATGGGCCTTTTTAAAATTGACGAGAAAACCGAGAAGATAATCATTACCGGAGGAGTCGCCAATCTAACTGAAATCATAAATACCCTTGGAAAAAAATGTGAGGCTTCTGGACTCAAGCTGTTATATCATAACCATGATTTTGAATTTAAAAAAGATGCTGATGGAATTGTTCCTATAGACTATTTATTAGAAAATACCGACCCTAAATATGTAAACTTTCAAATGGATCTGTATTGGGTTACCAAAGCAGGTGCCGATCCTGTTACGTATTTTGAGAAATATCCCGGACGCTTCAAAATCTGGCATGTAAAAGACATGGATGAGCAGGGTAGGTTTGCGCCGGTGGGCAAGGGAAAAATTGATTTTGCCCGTATCCTTAAGAATAAAAGGCTATCTGGCATGAAATACTACATGGTGGAACAGGATATGACCTTCGATGGTATGGAACCACTTGAGGCTATCAAGATAAGTCATGAAGGATTGAAAAAATTTGGGTTTAAATAGGAGATTCTCATGAAAAGAAAGGAATTTATAAAAACAACGGCGACTTTCGCCACAGCTACGGCGTTGACCCCTTTAGCATCTTGTAAAATGAATGAGAAAAAAGTGGTTGCGGAAGTTGAACCCGCAGTACTACGTAAAAATTGGGCTGGTAATTACATTTACAAGGCTAAAAACCTTTATGAACCTAAAACTGTGGTAGAAGTGCAGGTTCTTATTAAAAAACTTGAGGCACAGAAAGCCTTAGGCTCTTGTCATTGTTTTAACAATATTGCCGATAGTCCATTGAACCAGATTTCCACCAAGAAACTTCAGGGAGTAATAGGTATCGATCAGGAGGCAATGACAGTAACTGTTGGTGCGGGAACAAAATATGGCGACTTTGCACCTGAACTTCATGAAAAAGGATATGCTTTGCATAATCTGGCATCCTTACCACACATTACGGTTGCCGGGGCCTGTGCAACTGCAACGCATGGCTCGGGAGTGACAAATGGTAATCTCGCCAGTGCTGTTGCTGCTGTGGAATTGGTGACCGGAAATGGAGATATTATCAATTTAAACCGTGATGAGGACGAAGACATGTTAAATGCCGTCATAGTCAATCTGGGTGCCCTGGGCATCATTACTAAAGTGACCCTGGATATTGAAAAGACTTTCGATGTGCGACAAGATGTGTTTCAAAATCTGCCTCTTGAATCCTTAAAGAACAATTTTGACGCGATACTGTCAGGTGGCTATAGCGTGAGTCTTTTTACAGATTGGCAAAACCAATTGGTGAGCCAGGTATGGGTAAAAAGAAAGGTTGATGATCAAATCGAAGATTTAGGATCGGATTACTACGGCGCGAAAGCAGCAGATCGTAATTTATTTCCAATAACTGAACTTTCTGCCGAAAATTGTACTGAGCAAATGGGGGTTCCTGGCCCTTGGTATGACAGATTGCCGCATTTTAAAATGGGTTTTACCCCAAGTAGTGGTAAAGAATTACAATCGGAATTTTTTGTACCTAGAGAACGAGCTTTGGATGCTATTTTGGCCCTGGAGAAAAGAAAGGAGCAGATACAACCCCAATTGATGATAACGGAAATAAGGACCATTGCTGCCGATAAACTATGGATGAGTCCATGTTACCAACAAGATAGCGTGGCCATACACTTTACTTGGAAACAAAACCCTAAAGAAGTCGGAGAATTGATTTCCATGATCGAAACAGAACTGGAACCATTTCAATACCGTCCACATTGGGGAAAACTTTTTTCTATAGATCCTTCTCTTTTGGCTTCACGGTATACTAAACTTCCTGGATTTGTTGCGTTAGCGAAGCAATTAGACCCTCTGGGAAAATTTAAAAATGACTATTTGAACTTGAACATATATATTTAATTAGACATAAAACCGTAACCAATGAATAGATCAATTTTTAAAATAAGCTTTTTTGGACTGTTGTTAGCAGTTTCCCAAAATTTCGGACAGGAAGTCATTACCGGTGAGAACATCGCCGTGACGAATACAGAATCAGGAAAAGTGCGTGGGTATATACATGATGGCACCTATATCTACAAAGGAATTCCCTATGCCAAAGCAGAACGTTTTATGGCTCCTACAAAAGCCGATTCCTGGGAAGGGGTTAGAAGTTCAACGATGTATGGGCCTGTGGCGCCCCTCATGACACCTACAACACAGGTTGTAGATCAACCTGAGTTTGTTTTTGACCATGACTGGGGATATACTAACGAAGACTGTCTGCGCATTAATATTTGGACCCCGGGTATTGACGATGGTAAAAAAAGACCTGTTCTATTTTGGATCCATGGCGGCGGTTTTACGGCTGGTTCCAGCCAGGAACTGCCTTCAACTGATGGCGAAAACCTGAGTAAAAGAGGTGATGTAGTTGTGGTTTCCATTAATCACCGACTTAATATACTGGGCTTTTTGGACCTTTCAGCCTATGGTGAAAAATACCAACATTCTGCCAATAATAGCATTATAGACTTGGTAGCTGCACTCGAATGGGTACAGACCAATATCGAAAATTTTGGAGGTGACGCGAGTAGTGTAACCATCTTTGGGCAATCTGGCGGTGGGGCCAAAGTAAATACCCTTATGGCTATGCCTCAAGCCAAAGGCCTTTTCCATAAGGCAATCAATCAAAGTGGGTCCTTCCGAACTGCTATGTTGGAAAAAAACGAAACACAGGCCATAACAATTGAGGTACTTTCCAATCTTGGATTAAAAGAAAATCAGGTGGATAGCCTGCAGAAAATTCCTTTTGAAATTTTAAGTGCGGCGGGTACCAAGGCGCTAAAGACGATCGAAGAAAAAATGAAGGCCGATGGTGAACCGGTAATCGGATTTGGACTTAATTGGGGGCCTAGCCGGGATGGAGAAGACCTACCCTATCAGTTGTATTCTAAAGAAGCCTTTGAACTATCCAAAGAAATACCCTTATTAGTGGGAACAACGAAAAACGAATTTTCGCCATTTGCAAATATGCGGTTTGCGAAAGCTTCTGAACAGCAAATAATGGAACATATAAAGGAACAATATAAGGATAAGGCGGATGCCTATTTAATAGCGGTCAAAAAGGCTTACCCGAACGATACGGATCCAAAAGATTTAATAGACGTGGATGTAATGTTCCGGCCCGGAGCTGTATATCAGGCTAACATGAAATCGAACCTTCAAGATGGTGCGCCTGTTTACATGTATCTATTCACCTGGCAGTCGCCTGTTTGGGATGGTAAATATAAATCCTTACACTGTATGGAATTGCCCTTCGTCTTTGACAATATCGAGAGGGGTAAAAATATGACAGGGGGTGGTCCAGAGGCACATGCTTTAACTGAAAAAGTTAGCAATGTCTGGATCAATTTTGCAAGGAATGGAAATCCAAACCACAAAGGTATTCCTGACTGGCCGGCATATACTCCGACCAATACAGCAACCATGCACTTGGATAACACTTGCGTGGTTAAACCTCAATTGGACAAGGATTTGTTTGAATTAGTAAGTAACAAATAAAAAGTGTGTAATTAATAAAAAAATGGAAATACAAGAAAAAGCAATTATTACATTTTGTTATGCCATAGTGTTACTTTCTATGGCTTGTAGCCCGAAATTTACAGAGGAAGACAAAGGTGATTTTACACTAGTAAAAAATGAAGGAGGAAAAGTATTGGGTTATAGCCCTAATTCGGGGGTGAAGCTGTTAAATGTTGATCGCTATGCCTTTAAAGATTTAAGCAAAGATGGAAAATTAGATGCATATGAGGATTGGCGATTGCCCGCAGAAAAGAGGGCCCAAGACCTGGCCGGGAAAATGTCTTTGGAACAAATTGCCGGGTTGATGCTATATAGCAGACACCAATCAATCCCTGCTGGGGGAAACAGATTTTTCGGACCGGCAACCTATGGTGGCAAACCATTTGCTGAAAGTGGTGCAGCGCCAAGTGACCTTTCCGATGCACAACTAAAATTTCTGGAGACGGATAATCTGCGACATGTACTCATCACAAGCGTGGAATCTCCTGCTGTTGCTGCCAAATGGAACAATAATGCACAGGCCATGGTAGAAAAAATGGGATTAGGAATTCCCATCAATTCGAGTTCAGATCCCAGACATGGTAGTGACTCCTTTGCGGAATTCAATGCGGGTGCAGGCGGTGACATATCAATGTGGCCCGGCACTTTAGGAATTGCAGCTTCTTTTGATCCGCAATTAATGTTTCAATTTGGTGAAATAGGTTCAAAAGAATATAGGGCACTTGGTATTGCTACTTCTTTGTCTCCACAAATAGATTTAGGAACAGAGCCTCGTTGGAGCCGTTTCAATGGGACTATGGGTGAAGATCCCGATCTAGCGACAGATATGGCCAGAGCCTATGTTGATGGATTTCAATCTTCTAATAATGGAAAAGGTTGGGGATATCAAAGTGTGAATGCCATGGTAAAACACTGGCCCGGTGGAGGACCAGAAGAAGGTGGGCGTGATGGTCACTTTGGCTATGGTGCGTATGCCGTATATCCAGGAAAAAACATAGAAGATCATTTGCAGCCGTTTACCAAAGGGGCATTTAAATTAGAAGGTCCTACAAAAATGGCTTCCGCAGTGATGCCTTATTATACGATTTCAACCGGCGAAGGAGAGCCTGTTGGCAATGGATTTAATAAATACTTAATTACCGATTTGTTGAGAGGGAAATATGGCTATGAGGGCGTTGTCTGCACTGACTGGCTGATTACTGGTGATGTTAGCGCTGTAGATTTATTTGAAGGTAAAAGTTGGGGTGTTGAGACCATGACCGTAGCCGAACGTCATTATAAGGTGATTGAAGCCGGGGTGGACCAATTTGGCGGCAACAACGATATGCTCCCTATTCTTGAAGCCTATAAAATGGGAGTTACTGAACATGGGGAAGAATATATGCGCCAGCGATTTGAAGCATCTGCGGTTCGTTTGCTGAAGAATATTTTCAGGGTCGGACTCTTTGAAAATCCGTTTTTGGAGATAGCAGAAACTGAAAAAATTGTGGGGAATGCAGAATTTATGAAAGTCGGATATGATGCGCAAGTACGTTCGATTGTCATGCTAAAAAACCAGGATAATGTGCTTCCATTAAAAGTGAAGCAAAAAGCTTATGTTCCCCAAAGGTATATTGCTGCGAGCAGGAATTGGTTTGGGATGGAAACCCCTGAAAAGCTGGAATACCCTTTTAATATGGAAGTCGTCAAAAAGTATTTTGATTTGGTAGAGAAGCCAGAAGAAGCAGATTTCGCTTTAGTGGGCATTATTAGCCCAAACGGGGGTGTAGGGTACAACAGGGAGGATTTAACCAAAGGTGGTAATGGCTACGTGCCTATAAGTCTGCAGTATGGACCCTATACCGCCACTAATGCCCGCGAGACCAGTTTGGCCGGGGGAAGCCCATTCGAAGATTTTACTAACCGTTCATATAAGGATAAATCGGTGACTGCTACTAATACTACCGATATGAACTTGGTAAACGATACCAAATCAAAAATGGGGGATAAACCAGTTATTGTGATTGTCAACATATCCAAACCAATGGTTTTTTCAGAAATTGAAAAGAGCTCTTCATCGATTTTAGTTCATATGGGAGTTCAGGATCAGGCGCTAATGGAAATAATTGCGGGAAAAGCAGAGCCGTCTGCATTATTGCCTTTTCAATTGCCGGCCGATATGAAAACTGTTGAAGAACAATTTGAAGATGTGCCAAGAGATATGACTCCCTATAAAGACACCAATGGCAATGTGTATGATTTTGCCTTTGGAATGAACTGGTATGGGGTAATTTTAGATGACCGTGTCAAAAAGTATAAATAACCGCTATTTAATTAAATCTTTGGGTAAAATCAATTTCTAATAATAAATTTATTTAGACGCTAACTTAAATTATAAATCATGTTAAAGAAAGTTTTAATCGGGTTGGGCATCGTACTGATTATAATACAATTTATCCGCCCTGAAAAGAACGAATCTAACGACCTAACCTATGACGTTTCCACAAAATATGCTGTTCCCGATGATGTCAACCAACTATTACAGGTTTCCTGTAATGATTGCCACTCCAATAAAACTGAGTATCCGTGGTATTCGAATGTACAACCCGTTGCCTGGTGGCTCAATGACCATGTTGTAGATGGCAAAAGACATTTGAATTTTTCGGAATTTACTAAAATGCCCATCGCTTTTCAGAATCATAAATTTGAAGAGATGATAGAAATGGTAGAAGAGAAAGAAATGCCATTACCCTCCTACACCAACTTCGGCTTACATAAAGAGGCCAATCTTTCGGAAGAACAAAGGCAAAAGATTATAGTTTGGACAAAAGATCAAATGAGCTATCTAAAAGAAAACTATCCGGCAGATAGCCTGGTAATGCCAAAGAGGCGGCAATAAAGTTATTGTACTGATTAAGCGTAATTCAAATGAAAAGCTATATAATCAGGGCGATATTAATCAAAGTTATAATTTAGTATTGGTCACGAAAGCAATTTTTTTGCTATCCGGAGACCAGCTAGGAACGTTTATAGAACCCTGCCCGCCATAGATATAAGCTATCACTTTTGGTGCGCCACCCTCGTAGGGCATAATACGCAACAAACAGTGTTTGTAAAAAGGGTGATCTGATGGGTCGATATCCTTTGGAAAAGAAATAAACGCAATCCATTTTTTATCAGGGCTTATATGTGGAAACCAGTCATTGTACTCGTCAAAAGTCAACTGAGTTTGATCTTCACCATTTGCTTTCATCTTCCAAAGTTTCATCTTTCCCGTGCGAGTTGAATTAAAAAAGATATACTCACCGTCCGGACTAAACTCGGGTCCGTCATCTAAAGTTGATTGATTGGTAAGCTGATTCTCCGTCCCGGAATCTATATCAATTGTATAGATATCATAGACTCCATTTCTGTTACCGGTAAACACCATTTTCTTATTATCCGGTGACCAGCCATGTAAATACGATGCGCCAACGCCGGTTTTCGTGACCATTTTGGGAAGAGAATCTCCTTGAGCCGGCAAATAATACAAAGCTGAAGTTCTGCCGTCATCCGGATTATGATTACTAATTCCCAATAATGTACCATCAAAAGTCAGGACATGGTCATTATTGTTATTTACCGCAAATCCGGTATTAAAGGTTGAGATGGTATTGGAAGAAATTTCATAATTATATAAATGCCCTTTTGAATTGTATATTAATTTCTTTCCATCCGGTGTCCAGTTAGGCGCCTGAATGGAATGTGCAGACCTGTAAATGATCTCGCGATGTCCGCTACTAACATCCATAATTTCCAGATTACTACCAAGATAGTCACGATATGGCCTGAAATCCGGATCAACTGGTCTAATGATTCTGACATTTCTATATTCAGCAGATTCCATGATCTCCGGCTTATGGGAGCAAATATAAATTCCGATGTAAACGGAGTTGTCCAGTTCCATATCCTTTAATTCCACATTTGTAAATTCTTCTCCGTATTTGGCTGTAGACATGATATAGGTATTACCGCTTCTTTCCAATTGAATAACATCGGGAAAAGTATCTGAAGAGATCACTTCTCTGGTTTCCCTTCCTATTTCATTACGGTATTGTAAGCTGGTAAGGCCATCTCCATGGGTAGTGGCATTTACATGTTTGGAGTTTGCATCTAAATTGTTTTTGACTATCCATCCAACCTTTCTGTGTGGATCTATTCCAGGTCCCAAAAACTTTACCTCAGCTCTAAGGATAAAATCGCCCTGGATAGTTGTCCATAAGTATTGAAAATCATCTTCGCCAAACCACATATTGGTTCCTGAGCCACTAATTTTATAAGTCTGATCTTCTCTGGAATATTCTGAATTGCCTTCAATTATGCAATCGCCGATATCGCCATTGTTATCAAAAATTCCTATTTGGTTTTGGGCTTTTACACCATTAATCGCAAAGATCATACAGCATAAAAAGACGTAATAAAACTTTGATGCTTTCATTGGATATAGGTTTTTGATTAACAGACTACTATTTTTAAATGACCGGGTACCCGAAGTCCCTGAAATTATGTCTAAATTACTGATATTCGCTATTTTAGTTAGACATTATTAATTGTTACTAATACTAAGTGATACTACAGATTTTGAAGGTATATTTACTTCCATCCCTGACTGATTCTTTTTATAATCCGAAAACTTTTGAATATGAACCTGTTCTTCTTCACCAAAATCATTTAATGCGTTCATTTTGCCAGAAGTAATAATGCTGCCGGTAATGCTTCTTAAATTTTCCAATCCTATAATCTCAATAGATGTTGCCATATTCTGACTGGGATTTAAATTAGCAATAGTAATATTTATATTTTCATTCTTATCCCTGGAAGCAGAAACCGACAAAGCCGGAATTTGACTTTTGTCATTTGCATAATTTTGAGTAGTTACTTCAGATGGTAGATGAATTGCATCCTGATGTACCTTGTACATTTTAAATACATAGAAAGTTGGAGTCTTCACCATTTGATTCCCCCTGGTAAGGATCATGGCTTGTAAGACATTTACTGTTTGAGCAATATTTGCCATCTTGATGCGACGCGCATGATTATTAAAGATATTCAGCCCTAAAGCGGCCACAACAGCATCCCTTAACGTATTTTGCTGGTAAAGGAATCCGGGGTTGGTGCCAGGTTCCACGTCGTACCAGGTACCCCACTCATCTGCAATCAAAGCTATAGTATTATCAGGGTCGTGTTCATCCATTATTGCAATATGATCTTCCAAATTTCCTTCCATCTCCAGAGTATTCTGCATGCTTTTAAACCACTCGTTTTCCACAAAATCTGTTGCTGAGCCTTTTACCTCCCAATTATTGACAATAGTATAATAGTGATAGGATAAACCATGCGCAATATTTAAATATCCAGGACTATCCTTAATGCCGGTCATAAAGGTTTTAGTCCATTCCAAATCATCATAGATTCCTCCACTGGCAATTTTATATTCTGCATTGCAGTAGGTACTGAATCTTTTAAATACATTAGTATAGTATTCAGCGCTCATACTTCCGCCACAACCCCAGTTCTCATTGCCTATGCCCCAAAATTTAACATCCCAGGGACGTTCCCTGCCATTTTTACCTCGCAATCTTGTAATTTCACTGTCCTTATCAGAGGTTACATACTCTACCCACTGATAGGCATCTTTTACGGTACCACTGGCTATGTTGACAGCAATATAGGGTTCTGTTTGCAACAACTCACAAAGTTCCAAAAACTCGTGGGTACCAAAGGAATTATCTTCCGTAACACCACCCCAAAAAGTATTCACCACAAGTGGTCTGTCTTTAACAGGTCCAATCCCATCTCTCCATTGGTATTGTTCAGCAAAACACCCTCCCGGCCATCTTAATACGGGTATTTCCAATTCTCTTAGCGCCACTACAACATCTTTTCTAATGCCATTAATATTAGGAATTTCTGAGGTTTTACCAACATAAAAACCATCATAAATACCCCTACCTAAATGTTCTGCAAAATGACCATAAATATGTTTACTTATGGTGTCTTTTGCCTTATTGGCATGTATTGTGATTTTATTTTCCTGACTAATAGTGGCTTGTGATGACAGGAATAAAATTAAAATAAGAATGTTCAGGGTTTTGCGATTTGCCATTTTTTGGTAGTTTTTTTAATAATTAACTGGCTTTTAATTGTGCCTGCAAACTATGAATTTATGTTATTTTGAATCATATCGTAACCATTAAGGATCAAATCTTCAATCTACCATGGCATCTACGGTTTTAATGGTCCCATCTTTATTGTAGTGCAATTCAGTTACCTTAACATTTCTTAGATGCGTTTTCCCGCCCGAAAGGGAGCTGTCATGATAAAACAACAACCATTTTCCATTGTATTCTACTATGGAATGGTGATTGGTCCAGCCCAAAACGGGCTTCAAAATGACACCCTGGTAAGTAAAAGGGCCATAAGGGTTATCTCCAACAGCATATGCGATATTATGAGTGTCGCCTGTCGAATAGGACAAATAATAATTCCCGTTGTATTTATGTACCCATGCCGCCTCAAAGAAACGTCGTTCATTATCCCCGGCAAGTAATGGATTCCCATTTTTATCAAGTATTAACACATCACTTGGCTTTTCTTCAAAGGAGAGCATGTCATCGGTTAATTTTCCAATTTTAGGTGTCAATGCAACCTGATCCGCGGCCGGGTAGGTATCTTCACCCTTATATGCTCCTGCAGTCCAACGCTGCAACTGTCCACCCCAAATACCACCAAAATACATATAATAAATACCATCGGCATCCTTAAAAACAGCAGGATCTATACTAAAACTCCCATCTATAGGCTGCTCTTTTGCTTTAAATGGTCCAAAAGGAGTTTCACTTGTAGCAACACCAATCTTGAAGATATCTGATTTGTTCTTTACCGGGAAATAGAGATAATAGGTATCTTCTTTTTTGGCCGCATCAGGCGCCCACATTTGCCTTCCCGCCCAGGGAACATCTTTTATGTGTAAAGCCATGCCATGATCAGTAACATCCCCGCCAATACTCTCCATAGAGAAAACATGATAATCCTTCATATCAAAATGACTGCCTAAATCATCTTCTGGAACGCCTGATTCCAAATCATGGGAGGGATAGATGTATAATTTTCCCTCAAATACATGTGCCGATGGATCAGCTGTATAGATATTGGAAATTAGCGGCATAGATTTGGCTCTGATGATGGAGACAGTATCTTCAAGAAGCTCATCTTTGGAAGATTCCGTTATTTTGTTTATCGGTTTGTCTTTGCATCCAAAAAGCAGGATTGCAGCCAACAAATTCGCACTTAAGATTCTAAATTTCGTAGGATACATATTGGTTTTTGTTTAATTAAATACTAAAAAAAATTGATGTTATATAATCAAGATTGTTTAGTTATTTTCTTAACAGACTGATGAAAGTTAATCAAAAAGAAGCTTTTTTGATGTCATTCAGTCTTAATTTCCTGGGGCGTAAGGGAATTTTAAGGATTTGTAATACTCCAGGTTTTCGTCAGGCAGTTCCACTCCGATTGGTAGTTCTCTTTCTGAAAAGTTTTGAAAATAGAGAAGACATGCATTCCTCCACCATTTTGCTTCCTTTAGCTGAATTTCTAAAAGCATCCTTACTTCATTGTATTGATCATCAGAAATATAAGTTTTTACTTGCTTCCAAATGCCAATCATTTGTTCTACCTGGTCAACCCCTTTTTGATAATTTAATGCAATTGCATCCCATAAAATTCCTCCATTCTTCAGTTTATAATCCCAGGGTAAATGATGAAACCACAAGAGGTATTTATCCGGGCAAGTTTCCGGGTCATTAAATATTTTGGCCACCTCAGGGGCATACTGAGATGTAGCATTGCTTCCTGAAGGGGTACGGTCAAATCCAATACCATCCTTATCGGAATTGTGATAATAAGTAGGATTCCACTCAGGCCTGCTTAAATCACCCACCCATGGACCCGGACCATAATGATGGCCTGTATCCATTAAATGGTGTAAGCCCATTGGCGTCATATAGTTAACTACGGCTTCTCTGGAAGTAATCATTATACTTTTAACCGGCTCAACAAATTCTGAATTATTGGAATAAGTTAAACGCAACCACTCTTCCGCAATGGTTTCCGAACTTAGATAAGGGTCCCATGCCAAGCGTCCATATCCATACCAGTTAGCTTGTGCAAAAGGATGCCCAGTCCAATTCAAATCTGTACCAATATTTGACACTCCGGCCATTCCGGATATTTTTTTATTGAATAAAGATCCATCTATAACTTTAGCAACTGTGGCATTTTTGCCTTTTCGATAGGTCTCAGCGTCTAAAACTTCTTTGTACATTTTAGGAAGAAATACCAGATGGGTACTAAATCCAAGATATTCCTGTGTAATTTGGAATTCCATAACCAGCGGTGTATTTGGCATAGCTCCAAACATCGGATGAAAAGGCTCTCTTGGCTGAAAATCAATTGGCCCGTTCTTTACCTGAACCAAAACATTATCGAGGAAATTAGCATCGTAGGGTACAAATTCTATAAAGGCTTGTTTTGCCCTGTCTGTTGCGTCCGTTTCAGAATACACAAAGGCCCTCCATATAACCAATCCCCCGAATGGTTGTAAGGCGGTTGCCAACATATTTGCCCCATCTACATGTGTTCTTCCATAATTCTGAGGACCGGGTTGTCCTTCGGAATTGGCCTTGACCAAAAAACCGCCAAAGTCCGGGATAAATTTATAAACCTCCTTTACTTTATTATTCCACCATTCAATTACGTCATTATCCAAAGGATCTGCTGTGTTTAATCCCCCCAGTTCCATGGGAGCCGAAAACCTGGCTGTTAAATATACTTTTATCCCATATGGTCTAAAAACATCGGCTAACGCAGCAACTTTTTCTAAATAAGCATCAGTTAATACCAGGGCATTTGCATTTACATTAGTCAATACGGTGGCATTAATTCCTATTGATGCATTCGCCCGTGCATAGTCTGTATAGCGTTGGTCAATATATTCGGGTAGTTTCTGCCAGTTCCAAAGCGAAAATCCGGCATATCCCCGTTCCACAGTGCGGTCAAGATTATCCCAATGATTGAGCATTCGTAATTTAATTTTTGGTGTTTCTACCACATTAACCCCTGCGAGTGACTTTTGCATTTTAATTAATTGCAACAATTTAAATACTCCGTAAAGTATCCCCACATCTTCGTTCGCCGAAATCAATAAAATGCTCCTTCCATCAACCGAAACAGGTCTAATAATAAATCCTTCTTTACCAATCTTTTCAAAATCTCCTTTTAGTGCACTCTGTAACTCTTGGTTAAGATCAGCTTTCTTTACCACCCACATGGAATTCAATAAATGGCGAGAATTCTGAACGTTAATGGGTTGTCCTAATAGGCCGTCAAGACCTCTGACGAGTTCAGCCTTCGCAGTTTGCAGAATGGTACTTTTATTACTGAAAAATATAGAATTTGTGGTCTCTACATATTCCGATCTTACGGTTGGATCTTCTATTTCAGTGTGTCCCAACCACAATTCGTATCCACCCGGAGTCTGCGAATTGGAATGGACAATAGTAAGAAAAGTGATTATATAAAATAGTTTTAAGTGAGTAAATGAAAGTTTGATATTTATACAGAGGAGGGCAAGATGCAATTTTGAATTCATTGTTCGGATTTAGCTCAGGCTGGCAGTATTTAACTTAATTGGAAGGGCATTCCTTTATTCTTCCTCATCCTTCAAATCTTCCATTGGCAATTCAGTCACAACATCATCGTCTATAATGTCAACGTCTTCCAGGTCATGATCCTCCATGGCCGCGACCAGACGTTTACTGACTTTTACCAGATATACAGTATCATCCGTCCTTACTTCAACGCATTCCACTATTTCGTTTAATGTGTTTTTAAAGGTGATAATATCGTCATCATCATATCCATCAGGGTATTTAGTAACAAGAAGATCCAGGATGTCCTTATTTAACTTTTTAAAATCTACGATTACGCGTCGTATGATTAAGGTCTCTTATATCCTTTAAATTACAAAATTTATTGATATATAAAGCGTAAAATATTAACTATAGCTATCCTATGCTATAAGAAGTATATAAAAAGAATTACCTATCTCGCATACAATGATAGGGTAACTAAAGGCTTGTTGAATCTTCTTTTTCTGCCTCTTTGTGGAAAATCAAATCCTGTTCCTCCATGGCAAAAACAACAAGTTTTATATAATCATCTATCACATTTTTAATATTAGAGGGGTCTGTAATATCTATTATACCGCGCCAAATGAGCTCGCGTTCCTTGCCCACACAGATACAGTATAGCGAAGTCTCTGCATGATATACTTTATACTCATCATAATAATTTTCATCATAATAAATATTCTGATGTGATAAATAATCGTCTTTGAATTTACCGTAATAACCATCTACATCTGCCATTTCTTTTCTAAAGGTCTCTTTGTTTTCCGATCCAAGAATTTTAGTAAATAAAATGGCGTCAAAATCTTTATCCAGGAGGGATTGTTCCACTTCATCAAGTTCTTCTTCAGATCTCTCAGAATCAGTAAATTTAACATCAAATAGATCCAGACTTCGCATAGCTTCCACGCCCCTTTTGGAAAATTCTCTTTTCATTTTGGTTTCGAAGTTCTCCTGAGCTTTAGAATTAGCAGTCATCCCCACAATAAGTACATTATTGGCGTCAAAAATTACAATGTCCGGATTTTTCCAATTATCTACCAATTCCGTGGACGAACATCCTATGAATAATAATGCGACTAAAATAAATGCTTTCTTCATATGCTTTAATTAATTTAATAATCGCTTTTGTTTCTCCTTCTTTAGTACACTTGAGACTAAATCAAAAAGCTTCGTTTTGATTTCCCTATAATCTTCTTTATAATGATCCATAGTGCTGGTCAATTCTCTGTGGGTATCGCGGTAAGCCTTTTCCAATTCTATTTGATCAACATCATCAATCATTATTTCCAATTTATTTTCATGAGCCTGAACTTTTTTCATTTGTGAAACGGCTTCTTTTTCCAGATCGGCAAGTGTAGTTACAATTACTTTGCTTTTTCCAAAAATTTTTGAATCAACCAATTGTACGGTATAATGTTTTATCAGATTGTTTAAAAACATTTGCTCATCTTTCATAAATCTTAATTCAGATAGCCAAAGTAAGGTTGTCCTATGCATCTCTTCTGGATCTATCCATTCAATGTAACGATGCGTGTTTTCTTTGATTTTCATTTAGTTAAATTTTAAAATGGCACATATTTAAATTCTAATTGTGTTGACATCTATATTCAATTCCTTTAAGATATTGTCTAGGAATACATATTGTATTATTCCAATTTAGTTTTTTAATAAACCAATAGGAATGATAATTATCAGGTAGGTATTAAGCTAGTTAGGTTTAATTTTTGTCCGGTCTTCGCCTCTTTAAAATGCCACCGGTATAATTAAATATCTCTGACTTGAGAATTTGAAACTGCTGTAAACAATTCACCACATTCACTTTTAGCGTCTCATGATCCACCTGAAATTCTTTATCACATTTGCTATTTCTACCTTCAATGGATCCTCCCAGATTATTTTCATGTTGTACTATAAGTTTTTGCATATTAGTCTTATCACTTTTAATATGCTTCAGACGTTCAAGATAGTCTTGTAAACGCTCAAACAAATTGGGTGTATTGGGCTCAAATACATAAGAGTGAAGAAGGTGTTCTATGAATAATAATTCATCGTTCATTAAGAAAAAAGAAGATTTCCATTTCTGTATATCTAAATGTAAATTTTTAAATGTATCTTGTTTTCGATCTTCCGTTTGATTTTCCATGATTATGAATCTGCTATTTTTTAAAGCTACTCCTGATCCAAAGTATGGGCAATGATAAAAATCATGTGATTATTAAAAAATAAGCTTAACTGTTTCAAATATTTCAGGAATATGCACATGCCATTTATATACATCTACAATTTTAATTTTAAATTCTAGTAGGGCTTCCTGCTCTCCATGAATCAAAAAAACGCGTTCCGGAATATTTTTAATAGAATCCATCCATTCCAGTAACTCTTTTTGATCTGCATGGGCTGATAAACTTTCTTCGTGATGAATACTGGCTTTCACAGAATAGTATTTACCAAAAATTTTGAGCTCTTGAGCCCCTTCCAAAAGTGCTCTTCCACGTGTTCCTTCAGCCATATAACCAACCAACAAAACATTAGTATTTGGATTGTCTATCAATTGTTGCAAATAAGTGAGAATTCTTCCCCCTGTAACCATTCCGCTTCCGGCTATAACAATTTTTGGTCTGGGATCGTCTATAGTCTCCCATGTTTGTCTGTAGGAGTCAATAATATTTACGTGGGCACACATCGCCTTATATTCATTTGAAGATAACTTATGCCAATTAGGGAATCGTTCGAATATGGAAAGCACGTTGTTGCCCATGGGGCTATCAATAAAAATGGGAATATTTGGTATTTTATTCTTCTTATAAAGCTTCCATAATAAATACATAAGAGATTGCAAACGTTCTACTGCAAACGAAGGAATGAGCAGGGTTCCTCTTTCATATAGCGTTTTATTAACCAGGGCAACCAGTCTATCATCCACCTTATCTTGCGGGTGTAATTTATTGCCATAGGTGCTTTCAACAAAAAGAAAATCGGCCCACTCAGGTTTATCAGGTTGTTCCAACAAATTATCATTTGGTCTTCCAACATCTCCTGAAAAAACAAAACGTTTGCCGGAAATATCTAATTCAATAAAAGTAGAACCAATTATATGTCCGTTATACCTGAATCTACACCGGATATTTTCAGAAAGTTGTATCCATTGGTTTATTTCTTCGGCTCTTAATAGAGTTATTGCATTTTCCGCATCTTGGATACTATACAGGGGTAACGCTGGCCTATGCTTACTATACCCCTCCCTATTTGCTATTTCTGCTTCTTCCTCATTTATCTTTGCACTATCAAGTAATATTATTCTGGATATTGCAAGTGTTGGGGCCGTTCCAATAATTTTACCTTTAAATCCCGCCTTTACTAATCTGGGTAAATAACCTGTATGATCAAGGTGACCATGTGTCAATAGAACAACATCTACTAAATCGACAGAAACAGGCAATGGCTCCCAATTAGATCTTCTTAGGTCCTTCCTTCCCTGGAACATCCCACAATCTATAAGAATGTTCTTCTCTTCTGTTTCAAGGTAAAATTTAGATCCTGTGACCGTACCCGAAGCCCCTAAAAAATGCACCTTAACCATTATATTTATTTGATAGTGTCAAATTTTACAAAGCATTTTTACTTCGTTGAGAATTTTAGTTTTCCTAATATCTGAGACTCCAAGATGATCCAGATAAAAACTATCTTTTAATAGTTGACGACACAATACAACATCACGGCTTAACAAAAATTGTTTCTCTCTTTTAGTTAAAAGTGTTGAAACCGTAATAGGATATAGACCAAGTCTGTCTATACGCTCTTTTAAACTATCCCCTTTTGGATAATCCCAGCTTAGGAGATAAAGCCCCATACAATTACCATATAAAATAGCGTCTTTGGTAAAACGTGTATTGGTAACAACCCAGCATGCATCGGGCTCTTTGATATTTGAAATATCATTGTCCCCTGCGTTTTTTATATCCTGGTATCTGGAATAAATATATAAGGGAATCTTAACATTGCAATTAAGACCTTGTTCTCCGTGAAATTTGCATTCAATAATTATAATTGATCCATTTTTTTCGGCAATTACATCTATTTCATGACTGACACATTTCCCAGCAATGGTCTTACCAACTCGAGTTTTATATCCAGCATAAATTAATACAGCGCTTAGAAAGCTTTCAAATGGGAACCCGGTGGGACCCAACTCATAGATGGCCTTTTTAAGTTTGTATTTGGAAGCAAATAGTGGTTTGTTGCGTCTTAAGAAACTATACGCTCTATTATATACTTCTCTGGTTGTTATTCCATCATATAGTTCTTCCTTGACAAGAGTCAAAATTTGATTAATCAATTTATCGTCTGCCCCACTTCGTTTTAGAGAAGAGCGTAATTTCTCTTCTGAGAATAGCACTTTATCACCCGAAGCTTTAACTATGAAAAAATTCTCATTTGCCATTATGTACTATAATTGAGATGGTCCCCAATAAATTTGAAAAATCTTAAACCCTGCTCTTTTTATTAAAAAAGTCCCTGACCATGGCTTTTACCTGATTTTCGGTCATACTATCTACTTTCTCCACTGTTTTAACTTTCAATGCCAGGGTTTTATAATTTTCACTTAATTCCTTATAAAATTTGGCATTGGTATCTGCAGGGCCAAAAATTGCTATGGCTTCTGCATTTTCTATGGTCTTTGCCAATTCCTTAAAATACAATTTCAATTGATGCTTCTCTCTTTCCAGGTATTTGCTATCCTGAACAACATCCTGAGGACCCCATCTAGTCTTGGAGCGTGCTCCGCCTTTTGGATGAAAGAATTCAATGTCTGAATAAATGGTCCTGAATCTAACATCTTCATTTCTTAAGGTTACCAAATGTGCCTTTTCTTTATCTAACCATATTCCTATTTTCTTCATGGGTATATTATTGTTAATTAGTTTTGAGTGCATGTATCTCAATTAAAATGACTATTTAAAACTATAGCCAAATTACAATTTGTCATATGATGTTAATCAGTCGGTATATGGGAGAATGAGAAAGGGTATATCAATATTAAAACTTACCTTCTCAATTACGGGTTCACGGGTTAATTTCTCCAAAAAACCATGTTGGTAATGAATCATTACGAGCATATCTATACCCAATTCGCCAATAAAATCTGTTATAGCTCTGGTTTTATTCGCAAAATCGGGCATCCAATGAATAGTATGTTTTATTGGCCCCAAATACTCTCTAAGCGTGTATAAATTAGACTTCTGAACCGGGCTTAGTCTTTCTTCTTCATTTATATGAACAATACAAACAGAAGAATCACAATATGAAGCGACTGTTCGAAGAGGTTGCAAGACTTTAGCATTGTAATTCTTTTTATAGTCTGTTGCAAAAGCAATCTCTCTAGGTAACAAAAAATCATTTTCTCCTGGTATGGTTAATATTGGACAATCCTTAATTGCATTTATGGATTTAATTACATTACTGCCCAAAAATATAGATTTGGCCCCCGTCTTACCTTTATTACCCAGCACAACAAGATCAGCATTCGTTTCTTTAATTGCCTGATATAAAGCATCAATAAGATTTTCATTTTTTGAATGAATACTAAAATGATGTTTACTATTCGAAGTATCAAGATTAATTTTATGCAAAAAAGCATATAAACCCTCCATAGACTCCTCACCCAGTTGTTGTAATAAACTTAATTTACGTCCTGCAGCCTGGCAATTACTTTTTAGCGGGGTTTGCTCTGTATAAGCATTGAGAATATGAAAAGAACAATTGTGATTTTGAAACAATTGCGTAGCGTAAAAAAGTGCATTATAGGCATTGTTCGAAAAATCTGTGGCAATAAGAATATTTTTCATTGAATTTTCAGATTTGCATTAGGGAATAACCATAAAAGGGATGGTAACATGAAACCCTATTTTCTTTATAACGGGCTCTATAAATAGACTTTCCAAAAAGGTGTGTTTGTTCTGGATCATTGCCAACATGTTCATCTTGTTTTTTAGTTGAAAATTATTTATTCCTGTTATGATTTCCTGATTTGGAAGATCATGAAACACATGGGGGATTTTATCTAATATTCTTTCCAGTTTGGCCTTGTTTTGCTTTTGAAATTCGGTAAGGTTATAGCCACTTGAAATATGAATTACCTGAATCCTGAAATTATGTATTTTTGATAAGTAAAGAAGACCCTTTAATTGTTCTCCACTGTATTCAACTTCATAGTCCGTTGGAAAGAGTATTTTTTTGGGTGTTTCATAATTAAAATCCGCGGGAATTGCAATCACAGGGCAAATAGCTTTTTTAATAACGTGTACCGTATGTGTACCCAGGAAAATTTCTTTTGCTCCGGTTGCTCCCTGAGTGCCCATAATAACCAAATCAGCTTCTTCACTGGCAACCATGGCAGTTACCTCATCAACAAGGATATTGAAAGCAGAATGTGTTATTATGGTGTGTTTTGGATTTTTAAACTCCTTTTCTAGTTGTTTTTTCAGTTCTTCAAGTTGATTTATAGATTCTGATTGGTAAATATCTCCCAGGCCAATTTGACCGGGGCTGTGTAACAAATATTCTGATTGATATATAGCCGGCGTATACGTATTTAAAAGATAAAAAGTTGCCTCTTCATCCTTTAGGAGGTTCATCCCATAAGAGATAGCATTATATGCGTTATAGGAAAAATCGGTTGGAAGAATAATTTTTTTCATCGGTATATATTTTAAATATTAACGGGACAGATTTTGTAAAACCAAAAATGGTACTTTTATGTGTAAACCTATTTTTTCAATAGTGGATTGATGCAACATTTGCTCAAGATGTGAATGTCTGGAATTGACCATTATAAGCAGGTCTATTTCTTTATGCACAATATATTTTGTGATTGCAACGGTTTTATCCTTCCCATCTGTTGTTTCAAAAAACAAGTTCGCTTTGTGCAAACATTCTTTTAAAAGTCGCATATTGTCTTCCTGCCGAAGCGAAAGTTTCTTGTTAGAATCTATATAAAGCATATGAATAGATGACCTAAAGGAACCTGTTAGTTCACACAATAGTTTTAATTCCCTCCTTTTATGAGGTACTAAATAATCTGAAGGAAACAAAAGCTCTTTTGGCGGATGGTATTTATAATTTTCGGGAATGGCCAGTACAGGGCATTGCACGTATTTCAAAACTTGAATAGTCTTGCTCCCGAAGGTAATTGTTCTATCATTGGATTCACCCCTTGTCCCCATTGTAACAATATCCGCGTTCTCCATATTGATAAGATCATTAATCTCATCTGTAAGTGTTCCAAATGCGGAAATTGATTTAAATTTATGCCTTGGATTCGGTGAATACTCAAATATATCTTTGATTATTTTGGTCAATTCTTTTTCAGAATTCTTATAGGTTATTTCCTTTAACTCGTCCAACTTACTTCGCCTCACTACAAGATCTTGTTGGTAAACCTCATCTGCATATGCATGTAAGATAAAAAAGTCACATCTTGTATATTTAAATAATTGACAGGCATATTTGAGTGCATTGAATGCATTTTTAGAAAAATCAGTAGGCACTACAACTTTCCTCATAATCAATTTATCTTAACAATTGCACTAAAATTAATACTATGCAAGTCAAGAAACCATGACATTAATCAGTTACTGAACTCTATAACTTTTCTAAATTAGTAACTTATAATTAAAAAAAATGAAGCAAAATTTTGAAAAATTAACAGCTGGAAATATTCCTGTTCTAGTAGATTTTTATGCAGATTGGTGCGGACCCTGTAAAATGCTGGCTCCAATCCTTAAACAAGTGAAAGACGACTTGGGCGATAATATCAAAATTATTAAGATAGATGTGGATAAAAATCAATCTATTGCCTCTAAATATCAGGTTAGAGGGGTTCCAACAATGATGCTCTTCAAGGATAAAAAGCAATTATGGAGACAATCAGGCGTTTTGCCAAAAGATGAAATAATTAATATCATTGAATCCTATAGGTAATAATAGTACATCCAGAAGATTGCTTTCCAGTATGCCCTTTTCTTGCACTTATATTAGGAATTAACGACATAGTAATTTCTGCCATCCATCACTCGTGCAATACCAAAAATGGGATATCTGTATGGTAACTAATTTCTTCTACGGTGGGCCTGAAGAGAATTCGTTGAAAAAAGTTTAGATTTTTAGCCACCATGGCTACAAGATCTATATCTCTGCTTTCAACAAAACACTGAATGGAAGTTTCCAATTTGGAACCGGTTAAAGTATGGAAACTATGGTCAATGCCTCTCAGATAATCATGTAAAAATTCTTTATTACTTAATTGTTCTTCACTCAACATTTCACCCTTTTGAGAAATATGAACAACTCTTAATACAGAATTATTCATTGTTGCCATCGCTATCAGAGTGTCCAGAACTTTAATATCATAGGCAATATGAAAATCTGTCGGGAAGGCTATTTCTTTTGGTGTTTTATAGGTGCTATTTTCGGGTATCGCCAATAAAGGGCATTTTACTTTAGTAATCACATCACCTGTATTGCTTCCCATGGCTACTTTTTTAAGTCCTGAAGCTCCTTTAGTACCCATTATAATCAGGTCAATCTTTTTGTCTTCAATTATCCTCTTAATACAATCCACAAAAAAGTCATACTTTGCTATGGTAACAAAGGAGTGTAATTCATTCTTGTGATGTTCTTCGATATATATTAAAAGCTTTTTAAGGTCTTTCTTGCTCTCGGTTAAAACCGTATCCTTAAGAAGTACCGAGGTGCCCCTAACTGAAGAGCCGGCACCTGAATACGGTGGTATCGGGTTAATGTGAATGATGTGAAAAATACATTTGGTTTTTTTAAATAATTCAAACCCGTAATTAATTGCATTACGTGAATTTTCGGAAAAATCTGTCGGGATTAAAATACGTTGCATCTTAGTCTGATTTGTTAAAAAACAAATTTACGAACCACTAAATAACCGTAAAATGATTACCATCATGTACGGTTATTTTCATTAGTAAAAATTTAATAAGGAATCTTTTGTAGCCGATCCATATCTAAAATTTTAATATCTCTATCCCTAATCTCAATTATACCCTCTTTCTTAAAGGTGGATAAGGTTCTTATCAGAGTTTCTGTAGCCATTCCGGCAACACTTGCAAGGTCACTCCTTAAAACGTGAATATTTCCAGCTTCATCTTCCTGCAACTTTTCAGCAAATTTAAGTAAGGTAGACGCTGTTTTTTTTCGCACAGAACCATATGCCATCTGCAACAACTGCTCTTTGATCTGTGAAAGGTTTTCAGATAGAAGTTGCAACAACTCCATTACCAATTCCCCATTTTGCTCTAAAACCAATTTTAATTGATCCTTGTGCAGGCCAATTAAAACAGAATCCTCCATGGCAGTGGCATATTCCTGGTATGGTATATTCCTAGTGAAACTGGTGAATCCGAAAAAATCATCTGCCTTGTAAATTCCGGTGATCAACTCCTTCCCTTGTTCATCGAGTTTATGAGTTTTGGTATTTCCTTTTAGTACTAAATACACCAAATTTGAGTTGTCGCCTTCCCTGTATATTGTATCCCCCATTTGAAATCGGAATTCCTCTCCATTGTCATCAATAAAATTCTTCAGTTGATGAATACTCTTAACCCTGGCTTTATTTCCTAAATCATCGAATGTTTTTTCTTGTTGCGCTTCTTTAAGAATTCTGGACTTAGCTATTCTACTTTCAATAGCACCAATAATTTCCGATTCTTCAAATGGTTTAGTCAGGTAGTCATCCGCGCCCATGTCCATTCCTAGTCTAACATCCTTTCGTTCTGTTTTAGCAGAAAGAAATATAAAGGGGATTGACTTGGTCTTATCGTCTCCGGACAGGGCGGCTAAAACACCATATCCATCTAACTTTGGCATCATTATATCGCATATGATAACGTCGGGGTAACTGCTTTTGGCAACCAAAACTCCCTTTACACCTTCAGGAGCGGTAAGGACCTTGTAATTGGCTAATTCCAATAATTCGGCTGTACTCTCCCTTAAAGCAGTATCATCTTCAATTAATAAAACCTTTTTGTTCATAATAGAAGCTATTAAGGTTTAAAAAGAACCTCTTGATTTAAAACTAAACACCCTAGTATTCTTCACGATTGCTATATAGAGGAAGTACTACCGTAAATTTACTCCCTTTGTTTTCAACACTTTTAAAGCTAATATTCCCTCCCAGGTTCTCAATATGTGTTTTGACTATATTAAGGCCAATTCCTGTACCCTGAGTCAACAGTACATTGTCTGCCCTGAAGTATAGGTTAAAAATATGCTTTTGGTCCTCTTTAGGAATACCGATTCCCCTGTCTTTAACGGTGAAACGAATATCATCTTCATTAATATTAATTTGTATATCTATTTCAGTTTCTTCAGGAGAGTACTTAATAGCGTTATGCAATAAATTAGTTAGCACCAATGAAATAATCTTCTCATCCTGATGTATTGTGATATCCTCTATATTAAGAGGATAATTAATTTTTTGGCCAGTCTTTAAAAGCATATTTGCATTATAAATTACTTCATTAACAACTTTGCTAAGCGAAAAATCATTAAGCCTATAAACTTCTTTTCCTTTCTCCAATCGCTCAAAAGATAAAAAATCATTCAATATTCCGGTAAGATGATGTACACCGGTTGCAATGGATTTTAAATGTTTATCCCTAATATCCTGCTGTTCAGTAGATTCATATTTACCAACTAAGGTGGCCGAGGTAAGAATAGTGCTCAATGGAGTTTTAAACTCATGAGAAACCATTGAAAGGAATTTGGTCTTGAGATCGTTCAGTTCTTTTTCTTTTATCAAAGCTGCTTTAAGTTCTTGTGTTCGCAGGGCAACAGTTTTTTCCAGTTTTTGAGTATAATTTTTCCTTTCGGAGATATCAAGAGCAATGACCACTATTAATACTCTATTCGCAAGGCTGGACGCTTGTAAATGAACTTCCACGGGATAAGTGGTTCCATCCTTACGCTTAAAAAGGGTTTCGAAAGTAACTTTCTTTTTGTTATCTAGATTCAAGGGATCCAGAACTTCTCTTAACCGATCTTCCGTAATACCGGTAATTAAGTCTTTAATAGTTATTTTTTTTAATTCTCTTAAACTATATCCTGTTTTTTTCTGTGCTCCATAATTCACATGAGAAAACCTGAGTGTTTCAAAATCAAAAACATAAATTTCGTTTAATGATTCATCAAAAATCCTTAAAAAATGCCTTATTTCTTCTTCTGCTTTTTTTCTGTTGGTTATATCATTTTGAATGCCTACAAAATGAGAGATCTTACCTTCTTGATTTATGATAGGATTAATAGAGATCTCGTTCCAGAATAGGGTCCCATCCTTCTTATAATTCCTCACCTGAACCCTGCATTTTTTACCTGCCTCAATGGCCTTATGCATTATTTTTATGCCTCGCTGGTCATTGTCATCATTCTGTAGGAACCGGCAATTTCTATTTAAGACTTCAGATTCTGAATACCCAGTAAGTTTCCTGAAAGCTCTATTCACATAAATAATAGGATGATCCTCCTTTAATGCATCTGAAATGACTATGCCGTTTTGGGTAGCTTCCAGTGCTTCACTTTTTATATTTAAGTTTTCTTCAATCTCCTTTCTTTCAGACAAATCGTGAACCAATGCAAGAACATAGGTCTTTTGATATATAGAAAAAGGACTAAACCTGACATTTAAAGGAAATTCCGCGCCGGATTTTTTCTGCCCTCGTACACATCGTCCCCCAGCCATTGCTTCCTTCCTTACATGTTTGTAATATTCAATGACATGCTCTTTATGTGCATTTTTATACTTATCCGGGATTAGCAGGGATAAGGGTCTTCCTAAAAGTTCATTATTAGAATAATCAAAGAGCCGTGCTGCTTTTTTATTAATAGAGACAATTAACTGATCCTGATTTACTACTACTAGTCCCTCCGAAACAGCTTCGGAAAGTAAATGGAAAATATTAATATTTTTATCCAGAATATGCATCTTTTAGGATAAGGAATTATTATTCCGAAAGCGCAATCTAAGCCTTAATTAGACCTTAAAAGTAATGACGGGTAAATTTGCGTGATTCACCACATCTTCGCCAATACTACCTTTAAAAAAATGTGCTATTCCGCTTCTTCCATGGGTAGGAATTGCTATTAAATCGGCTTGTATAGCATGTGCATGATTAAATATGCCTCTTTCAATCGAATAATCTGAGACATAAATGATTTCAATATTTGAGGGAACCGCACCATTATGTGCAACTTTAAGGAAAAACTCTGCTTTCTTTTTAATCTCCCCGGTACTCCTGAATTCCTCATTTGGTAAATTGACATATACCAGATGAAGTTTAACGTCCCATTTCGCGAAAATAGCCCTTGCATTCTGGTATGCTTTTATACTCTCTTCCCTAAGATCACAAGCAAAAACAACTAATTTAGGACTAAATAAAGGAGTAGGTTCTTTTACTACCAAAACCGGAATATCAGAAGAACGCACTACTTTTTCAGTATTGGAACCCACGAATATCTCACTAACCCCGCTTGCACCATGTGAGCCCATAATTATTAAGTCAATATTTTGCTCTTTAGCTACCTCATTAATCTCACTGAAAATCTTATAGTTTTGTACCATTTCGGTAACCTTTACACCTTTTAAAAATGGTTTATTTAAAAAGGTTTCAAAACGTTTCCTGGCCAATTTCATATAATAGTGGGCCTCTGCGGCTTCATCAGATTCACTTTTGGTTAAGTAGGCTTCAGAAAGACCCATCATGTGCAGTACAATAATCTCTGTACTAAAATCTTTTGCTAGTTTAGCGGCAACTTCCAGCGCGTATCCTGCATGTTCTGAAAAATCTACCGGGACTAATATTTTTTTCATGGTGATTTAATTTAAATATCTTATTCAATACTTTTTAAAGGTTTCCTTTCTCTTTTTGAGCTGGTTTTCTAATTCCTTTATTGTCGTTGCCGCGGCCTTTTCAAAATTATCCTGATTGGACTTAGCAAATAATCTGGGGCCGGGAGCACTTAATCGTATTTCACATATTTTACCTAAACCAGAAGGGTCATTTTCTAATTTAAAAAAAACATCTGCCTTAATAATCCAATCATATTTATTTGCCAGTTTTTCCAATTTGGAAGTAATAATAGCGCTCATAGATTCGCTCGTTGGCATTTGAACATATTGAATATTTATTGTCATAATTATATTATTTAGAGTTTGTAATAAAGATCGTACGGAGCATATTGGTAAACTATGACATTTATCATTGTTGATTGGTGTCTTGTTATAATTCTTCCGATATACTATCCTCTAATTTAGATATACTATTTAACCTGACCAAAACAACAAGAAAGTGGTTTAAGACCTAAGTTTATCACTTTCTTTAAGCAAGACAATAAGGACTCCAAGTATGATTACGTTTTTAATAATATACTGGCCTAAAAGAGTAAGACCAAATGGTGCCTGTGAGAATACTAGATCCGGGAAAAACAGAAATGGTAAGAAAGTTAGGAGTATATGAACCAAAGCCAGTTTCAAAGCAAATTTTTCAGCAAGGTGGCCAATTAGTAATAGTCCTATAACAGTTTCCCAAATTGCAAGTAATATTATTGATAGATCCGGGGCCAGAAACCCAAATGTCAGCCGACTTATAGTGGCCTTTGCAAGGTCTTCAGCCGGACTTACACCGGTGAAGAATTTCAGCATACCAAACCATAGATATACAATACCAATAGTTACTGAAATTAAATTGATCTTTGCTTTCCTGCTTATAAAACGCGCTACTAGTTCCTTCATCTATTTTCCAAAAATGCTAAACTAAGTATCTCAATTGAGCTAAAAAGTGACAAATGTCATATTTCTCTAATTCTATTTCATTTATTATGCTCATTTTATTGTTGCCAGGATTTTCTATCTGGTCATCGTTAACAAGTATTGATCCTAGGAGTATTTTATCTGACAAGACCGATATCAACTGGCATAATGATTAAAATCATTTGTCTTAATTAACAATGTAAGTAGATTTGTTTTTTAACAGAAATTCTTCTGAGATCATAGGACGATCCTGGAGAATTGTATTTGATCATCTTTATTTATTGTTATGGGAAATAAACCCTTACTTACATTAATTGTAGAAAATTCAAAAGTGCAATGTGAAATCATAGCACGGATGGTTCAAAATCATGATGATCTGGAATTGGCAGAAAAAAGCGGTAATGCCATTCACGCTAATAGAATTATTAAAAACCATAAAATAGATTTAATTCTTCTCGATATTGAAATGCCATTTATTGATGGTTTCGATCTTCTAGAATCCTTTGATCAGAAAATACAGGTCATAATTATATCAAGTAATCCCAATTATGCTCTAAAAGCTTTTGACTATGGCGTAACAGATTTTTTGTTAAAACCATTAGATTTTGATCGTTTTGCGAATGCCATAAAGAAAGTGCTCAAAAATTACGGCAAGGGAAATGAAATAGAAGAAGATAAAGATTTTTTGATGGTGCGGAGTAATTTGAAAAACAAAAGGATTAATATAAAAGATATTAAATGGGTAGAAGCTCTTGGCGATTACGTAAAAATAATCACAGATAAAGAAAAAGTCATCGCACTGTGTACCATGAAATCAATTGTGGATAAGCTGCCGAATGACAAATTTCTTAGGATTCATAGATCATATATTGTAAATTTAAACAAGGTAGAAAAATTCGATTGTATAAGTGTAGAGGTAGATGAACATCAACTACCCATGAGCAGAAGGCAAAAACCCAAACTTGAATTGCTATTGGCAAAAGTTGATAGTTAGCAAATGAAATCATACCCGACAACCCTAAATAAGCTTGATGAGATGTATTCCTTTTTCGTTTAGATTTCTTTTTAGCTTAATATTAGTTTCTGCTTTTGTTGGCTGTAATGATCGCGCTGATAGGATATTTCCCTTAAAAGTAACCATAACAGAATCTGTATATTCCTCTGTGACAATTCAACCTGATAGCCTTTATCAGGTATATGCGGCTGTGGCTGGGATTCTGGATAAAAATTTTGTTGAAGAGGGCGATTCAGTAGCCAAAGGCTCACCGATAGCTCAAATAATAAACAATACTCCAAAGCTTAACACCGAAAATGCCAAACTAAACCTCCAACTAGCCAGAGAAAATTACAGTGGTAGTAATGCAATAATAAAGGCATTAATCGATGAAATTAATGCAGCGGAACTCACGTACAAAAATGATTCTGTAAATTTTAAAAGACAACAAAACCTTTGGGAACAAAATATAGGATCCATGGTAGAATACGAAAATCGAAAACTGGCATATGAATTATCAGTTAATAATTTGGCTTTGCTTAAAGGCAATTTTGAACGAACAAAATCAGAATTAAATACCAAATTAAAGCAGGCAGAAAACAATTACCAAACCTCTTTGATTGCAACTGAGGATTTTACAGTACAAAGTAAAATTAATGGTAAACTTTACGCGCTTTATAAAAACCAGGGCGAAATAATTAATACAATGGAACCTATAGCAGCCATAGGTAGTGCAAATGATTTTGTAATTGAAATGCTAGTTGACGAAGTTGATATTGTTAAGTTGAAAATTGGTCAAACAGCGTTAATAACGCTTGATGCCTACGGGCCAGTAGTATATACTGCAGTATTAAGCAAAATTTATCCAAGAAAAGATGAACGATCCCAGACTTTTAAAATCGAAGCCATATTTAAAGATCCTCCGGAAATACTTTATCCAGGTCTGGCAGGAGAAGGCAATATTATTGTTTCCCAAAAAGAAAATGCCCTGACCATTCCTAAAGCATATCTTATAGGTGAAAATAAAGTGAAAACGGAAGAGGGGATAATAGAAATTGTTACGGGCATACAAGACATGGAACATATTGAAGTTCGATCAGGATTAGACGCGGATACCTATTTATTAAAGCCAAAAGAATGACTAATTGGAAGGTCATAATTAGTATCGCCAAAACACATCTGCTAACAAAGATGAAGTCTACGGTAACCGCTTCTCTTGGAGTTACATTTGGAATTGGAGCCTATATTACATTGGTAAGTTTTATGACCGGTTTGAATGGAATGTTAGATGATCTTGTTCTTAATCAGACTCCACATATACATATGTTCAATGAAATTGAACCTTCGGCGGAACAGCCAATTTCATTATATGAAAAATTTGACGGAGGTTTAAATGTAGTATATTCCATCAAGCCTAAACAAAGCCAGCTTAAAATACATAACGCCCTTCCAATATTACATTATTTAAAAGATCAGGAAAACGTGAAAGGTGCAACTCCTCAACTCCGTTCCCAGATATTTTATTTATCGGGTTCCATCGAACTTGGTGGTAACCTTGTGGGTGTAGATATTATGGAAGAAGTTCGCTTATCAAATATTCAGGATAATATTGTTGAAGGAAGCCCGGAGGCGCTCAGAAATACAGATAATGGAATTTTACTTGGTTCCGGCCTTGCCAAAAAAATGTCACTGAGCGTTGGTAACCGAATACAGATAAGTACTGTTAAGGGAACTATTTTTCCTTTAAAGATAGTTGGGATCTACCAAAGTGGTATAGCTGAAATTGACAATGTTCAAAGTTTTGCAAATCTTAAAACTGTTCAGAGAATACAGGGAGAAGCCGAGAATTATATTACAGATATCAATATAAAACTCTATGATATTTCAGAAGCTGTTCCCATGGCCAGGCAGTTGGAAAGACAATTCAAAATTAAGGCCACGGATATTAATGAAGCAAATGCCCAGTTCGAAACGGGAAGTAATATTCGAAATATTATTACCTATGCGGTTTCAATTACCTTACTTATCGTTGCGGGCTTTGGAATCTACAATATTCTGAATATGCTTATTTATGAAAAAATGAAAGACATAGCCATTCTTAAGGCGACAGGGTTTTCTGGAAAGGATGTGCAACTTATATTTATGAGTCAGGCCATGATAATTGGTGTTGCCGGGGGAATTATTGGCTTAATAATAGGCTTTTTTTTATCTAGAGTTATTGATAATATACCATTCGAAACCGAAGCACTACCTACTATAAGTACATTTCCGGTAAATTACAACCCTGGCTATTATGTAATAGGAATTATCTTTGCACTTATTTCTACATTCATTGCAGGTTATTTACCTTCCAATAAAGCTAAAAAAATAGATCCTGTTCGAATTATTCGCGGAACCTAATTTACAATTATGGGCACGGTACTGGAAACTAAAACTATTAATAAGCATTTTAGAAAACCTGTAGATTTTCATGTCCTAAAAGATATAAGCTTTAGTGTAAAAGAAGGAGAGTTTGCCTCTATAATGGGTAAATCGGGTTCTGGAAAATCCACCTTGCTTTATATCCTTTCCACCCTGGATACAGATTATGAAGGGGAGTTATTTTTAAATGAAGAACTTGTCACCGGGAAACCGCATAAGGAATTATCGCAAATTAGGAGCAAGCATATCGGTTTTGTATTTCAATTTCACTATCTGCTGTCTGAATTCACTGTCCTGGAGAATGTGATGCTTCCTGCTAAGAAATTGGCGTCTAGGACTTATGAAGAAATTGAACACGATGCTATGGAAAAATTAAATATGTTGAACATCGGAAATTTGGCAAAAAAAAGGGCTTCAAGGGTTTCTGGAGGGGAAAAACAACGTGTGGCTATTGCCAGAGCGCTTATCAATAATCCGGATATTTTAATGGGAGATGAGCCCACTGGTAATCTCGACAGTTATAATGCTGAAAATGTTTTCCAAATATTTAAGAGGTTAAAGGAGGAGGAAGGACTTTCTTTATTGGTCGTTACACATGATTTAGATTTTGCAAAACGTACAGATCGGATTATAGAAATGGAAGATGGTACCATTCTTCACTGAATTTTAACTGCTATATCCTAGCTTTAGGAATTAAAACAAAGTATCGGAATAGTAACTAATGTCTCCATTTTTTTTACAATATCTTTATTAAAAATAGCAGCAAAGAGACTCTTATTTTCTCTTTCCAACATCCCTAATATATCAGCATTCTCATCCCTAATATGCAATCTTAATCCCTGTTCAATACTATTGGCCAGGATCATGTGAAAACTTATTTTTTTGTATTGCACCTGGGCTTCCAGTAATTCTTTAAACCATTCCAACTGTTGCATAGCGGTATATTCTTCCATAGTAGGGATATGAACTACTTCTATTTCAGCATCGTAATATTCTGCTATGGCAGACAATTTTTCTATTGCAATAATATCGGAAGATTCAAAATCACTGGCATAAGCAATCTTTTTTAACCTTTTATAACTATAATGGGGAGGAATAATTAGTATTGGACAAAGTTTCTTATCAATTAATTTATTGGCAATATTACCACTAAAGAAACCTCGGTCAGAATGTTCATCTTTCATACCTATGACCAGCAAATCAATATTTCTTTTACTTATTCGGTCAATAATTCCATTGCTTATTGAAGTATTTTGAGCAACCTCGCATATTAGTTGATTTTTGATTAGATTTTGGTTTAGATTTTTTAGGCAATACTCTTCCAGTATTTCTTTATGCTCAATCATCGCCAATTTATGTAATTGTTCAGGCGACCTAATATTGGATGTTCTAACGGGCGGAATATCATAAATGTGAAATACAATTAGTTTGGCCTTTAAAGTTTCACTGAGATTCTTTGCATAATTTAGTGTTGAAATCGAATTCTTGTTACAATCCGTGGCATAGAGAATAGTGTCCATAACAAATCATTTAAAGATTTAGTTAATTTACCTCATTTTAGATCTGAATAATATGACATTGGTCACATAAGTTCTACATGACTTATATCATAAAAATTAGCCCTTAGCTTAACTACTTTTAGATTCCGAACAAAAAGGTAATTTAATCATGGATAACAGCAATAAATCAACTCAGCAAAATATAATTGGAGAAGTAAACTGGCAAGAACTTTATATTCTTACAGATCATTGGAAGTCAGATCTGAATTTCTATAAAGATGACCTCAGGTTTTTACATCATTTAATAGATAAGTATATTATTTGGATTACAAAAGACGATAACCTTAACCTGGTCAAAAATATACAGAAAAACCTTTTTGAGATTCGGAATAAAAGTATGGACCTAATGAAGGAATTAACCACACACCAAGGGAATTTGGGCCTTATGGTAGAAAATCCGGTTCAGAGTTCAAACCCGCAATTTGAGAAGGATCATGAAGTCCTGGAAGATAAAATTTCAAAATTCGTCAAACTGTTCAGATCCAATCGAAAAGAAGTATTTAACATAACAGAATACATAATAGACAGCGAGGAGTTACCAAATATTCTCAAATCCTAATCCAGTGTAAAAATCTTTACATATCCGCAGGAAACGGTTTTGATGATAGTTGATTATTGATACACTAAGTAAGCGCGATTAATCTTCAAAATAGAAATACTTCGTTATATTTGCACCGCAATTTTAGTAAAATGCCCACGTGGTGAAATTGGTATACACGCTACCTTGAGGGGGTAGTGTTCGAAAGGACGTGCTGGTTCGACTCCAGTCGTGGGCACAAAAAAACTGCT
>Ga0209456_10000095_pt1 | contig 46187 bp, 49 predicted proteins | sample COG_11_FD_184755 | JGI IMG/M metagenome (GOLD analysis project Ga0209456, IMG submission 184755) | Pelagic marine sediment microbial communities from the LTER site Helgoland, North Sea, for post-phytoplankton bloom and carbon turnover... | ecosystem: Environmental > Aquatic > Marine > Neritic...
GGGAGTTGCCGGGAAGCTCGGGTGAAACGCCATTCCCAGCAAGCCGCCCTCGCCGGCCGAATTGACGACGCCGCTGAGGTCCAGGAAGACGCTGCTACTCATCACGTTCGCGTCGTTGGCGAACACTCGCACGACTCCGCCCTTCTCGAGTACGAACCAGCGCGTCGAGTCGCCGGGCACCTGCAGCAATGCGGTAGGCTGGCTGAATGTCGGCAGCTGCGTGAACACCTGCTGCACTGTGATCTCGGGGACCGTTGCCGGTGGCGGATCGTTGGCAGGCGGAGGCGCAATACTGGGGCCACTACTGCTACCGCCGCCGCAGCCCGCGACCAGGACCAGGGCCGCGGCCACGGCCAGGCCGTATTTCCAGTTGGACATAATGATGCCTCCCAAGCGTCAGTACCTCCAGACTAAACCCACGGGATTGGGCTGTCACGATGTCTCAAAAGTGCGACTGGTCTTCACGAACCTGTCGACCCGATCGACATATACTCACGACGTGTCGAAATCAAGCTGGCTTTTCGACACATCGTCCGGAAACGTCGATACAATCGACATGAGTGACGAACCTGTCGAAAAATGGGCATTTCATCGACACATCGTTAGGAAACGTCGATATGATCGACATGAGTGACGAACCTGTCGATAAACGGGCATTTCATCGACATATCCGGCCAACGTGTCGATCGAATCGACTTATCCTGTAAGATGCGGGGAGCAATTATAAGTGACTGATTTTAATCCTTCTTTACCCTTCAACGACCTGCCCGACCTGCCGCCACCGCTCGACCAGATCGAAACGACCGATATACTCAAACGCTGTATCAACGCCCGCGTGGCCCTCGCCGAGCTCAAGCAGGCCGCTGAGCTGATCCCGAATTCGGCCGTACTCGTCAACGCGCTGCCGTTGCTCGAGGCGCGCGCAAGCTCGGAAATCGAGAATATCGTCACGACCACCGACAAGCTGTTCGAGTTCGCCGATATCGCCGAGGACAAGGCCGATGCCGCCACCAAGGAGGCCCTGCGCTATCGCACAGCCCTGTACGAAGGCACCAAGATGGTTCAGCGCGGCATGCTGACGACCGACATGGCGATACAAATTTGCAGCACTATCAAAGGTTTAGAGCTTGATATTCGTGCTGAATCTGGAACTACGCTCAAGAGCCGGATGTCGGGCGAGGTCATCTACACACCGCCAGAGGGCCAACAGCTGCTCATCGACAAGCTCGACAACTGGGCCACGTTCATGCATCGCGAGACAGACATCGATCCGCTCGTCCGCATGGCGATCCAGCACTACCAGTTCGAGGCCATCCACCCGTTCTCCGACGGCAACGGTCGTACCGGGCGCATCCTCAATATCCTGTTCCTGGTCAAGCACGGCCTCCTGGATTCGCCGATTCTTTACCTGAGTCGTTACATAATCCAGAACAAGGCCGCGTATTACCGCCTGCTGAAAAATGTCACGGTCGAGCAAGACTGGTCATCCTGGATCCTGTTTATCCTCGACGGCGTCGAAGAGACGTGCACGTGGACGACCGACAAGATCAAGTCGATCCGGGAACTTATGGAGCACACGGGCCAGTTTGTGCAAAAGAGCCTGCCCAAGACCTATTCCTGGGAACTCGTCGAGGTGTTGTTCAAGCAGCCGTATTGTCGTATCGGTAATCTTGTCGATTCCGGCATCGCCAAGCGTCAGACGGCCTCGGTGTACCTGAAACAGCTCTCTGAAATCGGGGTGCTGCGAGAGGTGAAGTCCGGCAGGGAAAACATCTTCGTGCACCCGAAATACATCGAACTGCTAAGCGGCGAAGAAAACGTCTGGGTTTACTACTCTGGTGTCGAAACGGATATGATCGGCGAAACGGCCGACGCCGGCTGATCGCGCACACCCGGAGCAAGTCTTCATCGATGAACAGCCACTCGCTGTTTCAGTTCTTCAAGTACGTCGTCTACATCATGCTGGCGATGAACATCTACTGGTTCTTCGCCGAAGAAGTTACGGCAGCCGCGCTGCAATTCCCCGGCGGCGTCGCCGCGGTGGACCTCATCGAGGCCTTCTCGGCGACGATCGACACAGCGGCCTGGGTCGTACTGCTGCTCATGTTCGAACTCGAGACCTATGTGCTCGAGGACCGTCATTTCACGAAGGGTGTCACGCTGACGCTGCATGGGCTGCGAGCGCTTTGCTACGCCTTTATCGTCTATGCGTTCTTCGGATACACCGAGAACCTGACCTTTCTTTATGAGACGTCGCTCCTGGAAGGCGTGCACAGTGCCTGTGCCTTGCTGCCTGAGCCCTGGTCCTGGGCGACGACCCTCGACGAGTACGCCGAACTCACCGCCGCAAACTGCGCGACTTTTTCGGCCGACAGCACGCTTTACAGGTTCAGGGATATGTACGCAGTCGTCGATGCGGGCGGACTCACGGACATACGCCGGCTGGCCTGGGTCGACGTCATCAACGCCGCCGTATGGTTGTTGATCGTGCTGTTGCTGGAAATCGATGTGCGGCTGCAGGAGCGCGGCCAGTTTGAAGGCAAGGCCTTTGCGTTCAGCTCCGCGGCCAAGGTCGTGCTCTACGGTACGCTGCTGCTGGCTGCGGTCTACTGGGGATTCAAAGGCGACTTCGTCGATTTCTGGGACGCTTTCCTCTGGCTCGTGGCGTTCGTCTTCATCGAACGCAACATCTTCGAGTGGCGGCAGGAGGAACTGGCAGAAAGCTCGCCGGTCGAGGATTGATCAGGGGATGACCTCGAGTCGGGGCTCGGATCGCGCCCGGCCCTCCAGCTGCGAATCCTGCACCTTGAGATGCACGAACTCGAGCGATTCGTCCAGCGTAATCAGGTACGGGTGCCAGAGGTCCGCGGCATCGCGCCGGTAGTAACCCGACACCGCCCACCCAGGCGGCTCCGCGTATACGTAGGTCTTGCCGACCTTCCGATTCGGAGCGAGCGGGTCCACGACTTCGAGCGTATCGACCCCGACGGTTCCGGTGAGCCAGGTTCTGGCCACCCCGACAACCCGCTCCTCCTCCGCTCGCGCGGCGCGCGGCTGAGGGTTGGTGATCCATTGAAACGCAAGGATCGCGACAGCTAATCCCACAGCCAGGCCAAACACGATGCGACCGATACGGTGGTTCATGCTCAGGCGATCCCGAGAAACTTGTGCGTTTGCAGGCTGAGACGCCAGCGCGGGTGTTCCAGGCAATAGCGAATCACCGCCTGCGTATTGGACTCCCGATCCTCGCAATCGAGCGGCTGCAGGAAAAAGTGCTCGAATTCGAGATCTTCGAAGCGACCGGGCTGAGCCTCGGGCTCGACCTGCGGGTACACGAGCTTGAGCTCATCACCGCGGGTCTGCACGACCGCTGCATTTCCTTTCGGGCTCACGCACAGCCAGTCGATTCCCGCCGGTGCGGCCAACGTCCCGTTCGTCTCGACGCCGATCTCGAAACCCGCGGCATGCAGGGCTTCAATTGCGCGCCGGTCGAGTTGCAGCAATGGCTCGCCACCCGTGCAGACGACGTAAGGAGATCCTTCACCGGCAGGCCAGGCGTTTGCAACCGCCTCGGCCAGAGCGTCCGCCGATTCGAACTTGCCGCCGCCCGGGCCATCGGTACCGACGAATTCCGTATCACAGAAGCGGCACACGGCGGTCTGGCGATGCGCTTCCCGCCCTGACCACAGGTTACAGCCCGAAAACCGCAGGAACACGGCGGGCCGTCCGGTCTGTGCGCCTTCGCCCTGCAGGGTGTAGTAGATTTCCTTAACCGAGTACGTCATGAAGCGGCAAGCAAAGGATCCCGGATCCCGGCTTCGGCGAAGCCCTTGGCCCGCAACTCACAGGCCGCACATTTGCCGCAGGGCGGGCGCGTGCCGTTGTAGCAGGTGTGCGTCAATGCCATCGCCTCGAGGCCGCCGAGATCCCGGGCCAGTTCGACGGTCTCCTGCTTCGAGAGGTGCATCAGGGGCGCATGGATTTCGACATCATTCTCCATGCCCAGTCGCAGTGTCGCCTGGACGGCGCGGATCGTCGCCTCTCGGCAATCCGGGTAGCCACTATAGTCGGTCTGCGCAACACCCGTCACGATATGCCGGATCTCGCGATGGTAGGCATACGCCGCGGCAAAGGTCAGGAAGATGATATTGCGCCCCGGCACGAAAGTGTTGGGCAGCGCTGCACTATCGCCCGGCCCGCTGTTCACGGCGATAGCGGCGTCGGTCAGCGCGTCGCCGCCGAGCGCCGCAAACGTATCGATGGGCAGGCAGACGTTGCTGACACCCGCGTGCGCCGCGACCTTCTCTGCACACTCGAGTTCTATCCTGTGTCGCTGCCCGTAATCGAACGTGATCGTCTCGACGTTTTGCCAGCCAAAGCGATCCATCGCCCAGTACAGGCACGTCGACGAGTCCTGCCCGCCCGACAATACCACGAGCGCTTTCTCGCTCCGATCAGCCATACGCCTTAATCCCTGTCACCGCGTACCCCGTTCTCGAACTCGCTCCAGTCGGGTCTCTCTTGTGCAACGAGGTAGTCGGCCGTGAGTTCCTCGGAAACACGCATCAGCTCTCCCGCAAGCGCCTTGTTGTGCAATTGCGAGTCCGCGATTCTGACCGCGTTGAAATCCTCGAAGAACTGGCCACTGGTCGCTCCAAGCTGATCGTTCGTCGCGACGTAGCACGTCGTCGCGGCGCCCTGTTCGATCGTCTTCCCGCGGAGTTTCGTCAGAACGCCAAATGCGAATCGCGTCAGCGGGTTCAGATTGCGATCGATGTCCGTGTTGATCACGCCAGGATGCAACGCGTTGCTCGTAATCCGGGTCCCCCGCAGCAGGTCCGAGAGGGCCAGCGAGAAAAGCGCGTTCGCGAGTTTCGACTGTCCGTACGCCAGCGAGTCACTGTATTGGTTCGACATGCTCAGGTCGTCGAGGTCGATGCCCTTATCGCCGACGTCGCGGTAGGCGGCACGGCTCGACACCATGATGATGCGTCCCTGGTCAGCCAGGAACAGGCGTTCCAGGAGACGGTTGACCAGGACGAAGTGACCGAGGTGGTTGACGGCGAAGTGCTTTTCGATGCCGTTGACCAGCTGACGTTCATTACCACCACCACGATGGCCGGCATTACAAATGAGCATGTCGATCGGAGTATTGAGTGATCGTATCGACTCCGCGCACTGGACCACCGAGTCGAGATCCCCGAGATCCAGCTGCACGGGTGTCGTCAGTCCCCGGACCCGCAGACAGGCCGCATCCGCCCGCTCCATTGAACGGCTGGTACCGACGACGTAGGCGCCCCTTTTCGCGAGCACGCGCATCGTTTCGAAGCCGATGCCTGACGTGCAGCCTGTAACGACTGCGAGTTTGCCCGACAGGTCGACACCCAGCGTTACCTCCTCGGCCGTCGAGTCGAGAAAATAGAACCCCTGGGGGACGCCTTGCACAGGGGTCTTTTCGACACCGCCGCAGGCGGCAAGCGGCGCCGTCCCCAATGCAGCACCGGCGAGCTTGAGAAAGCGCCTGCGATCAACTCCCAATGTCGTCTCCGAACAGGGCCGCGAGGGCGTCTTCGGCCTCGTCCGCCGCGGACTTGCGATTCGGATCGAACGCCTTGCCGGACGGTTTGAACCAGTCGCAGAAATTCGGGCGTTCTTTGTCGGTTACGTCTTCCGCACCGTCTTCCCGGCACTGCCGCGGCGCCGCGGGATCAAAATGCGTGCACATCTTGCAGACGTGAAGGTCGGCAAAGCACGCCGGGCACTGGTCGCGCCGCGATAGCGGCAGCGACAGTGCTGCGAGCGAGGCGCCGCAGCGATAACAGGCAATAGTGTGAGACACGCCAGGTCCCTCATCGTTGAAGGACCCGCAGTATATCGCCTCAGTTAAGCCGGCTCGGCACGAATTCGTTCATGACGGCGTCCTTCAGGATGTCGGGCGGCAGTATGCCCTGCGCCAGGATGAAGTCATGGAAGGCCTGCTGATTGAAATCGTCGCGTAGCTTCAGCTCAGTCTGGGTCCGCAGCGCCTGCATCTTGTTGTAGCCATAGTAGTAGGCGGTGGCCTGGCCAGGCATCCGGTAGGTGTAGCGTTCCACCTCGTTCTGCGCCCAGCTCTCACCAATAGCGATGTCGTTCATGATCAGGGCCTTCGCCTCCTCCGGCGTAATCAACCCCAGGTTCAGCATTGGATCGAGGAACATGCGGCCCGCTCGCATCAGCCGGTACTGCAGGCTGATCAACTGGCCTTCGAGCGGCAGGAATGGCCGCACGATAGCTTCCGCGTACAGGCCCCAGCCCTCGACATTCGCACTGTTGAACGCGAACAGCGCGCGAGTCACCGAGACACCCGACTCGATGATGCTCGAGAACTGCATCTCATGTCCCGGCCTCGCCTCGTGAGCCGTCAGCGTCCAGGCACCGGCCTCGTAGGTGTCGTCGGTCTGCTGCCAGCTGCCATCCTCGTTCTGCTTCAGGAGCGGGATCACGAAGAACGGATACTCGCCCGTGTTGCCGATCAGGCGCGGCACGTCGAGATGCGGCGCGGGCTGCGCGGCCGTCTCTGCCTCGGAAGCGATGCGGATACCCGCGTCGCGTTCCGGCAAGGAGACAATCTTCTCCCGAACAATGATCTCTTCGATATCCTTGAGCACCGCGTGGTAGTGATCGACAAGCTTGTCACCATCGATGCCACCATCCCGTTTGAGCAGCGCGATGACTTCGCGATAGTCATTCGTGTCGTAGCCCTTCTCAGCCGCGATCAGAGGTGCTAGCGCTTCCATCTCGTTGCGGATATCCATGTAACCCTTGGTGGCCTGCTCAATGAGGTCCTGCGGAGATACATCGACACCCCAGTTTCTTAAGGCATCCTCGTACAGCGCCGGCGGCAACCGGTAATTGTCGCGAGCTCGCGGCAGGATCTCCGCGCGCACCCATTCGTTGTAATCGCGCAGCTGTCCCGCCAGTGCCTGGTAGCTCTCCTCCCAGCCCTGCAAATCGGTGCCGGCCAGGAGCTCCTCGATACCCGTCACAAAACTCTCCGCACGATCCAGGTCCTGCTCGACCTCGCCGCGGTAAGGACCGACAAGCCCGTCGACATCAAAACGCTCCCGCGTTCGATCCCTGGCCAGCTCCGTGATCGACGTATAGCCGTCCGCGAGACCGGCGTATTTTTCGATGCGCTCAATGGCGGCCGGGTAGCGCTCCCGCGCGACCTGCGGGTCGATCAGGCCCCGCACGCCGAAGAACACCGTCTGGCCGATGTTGTAGTACGGCAGCATCTGTTCGCGGTTGAGCCGCGCGGTTCTCATGCTGTCCTCTACCGCGCCGATCAGGATCTCGAGGTCCTGCTTGACTTTGCCTTCGGACGCCTCGCCGAGTCGGCGCTTGAGTTCATCCAGCGCGGCCTGCGAATCGGCCATTGATCTTTCGAAGATGCCCGGACCCAGGTCCCGAATCTCCTCGTCGAGTCCGTCGACGCCGAAACGGCCCGCGCTCTCCGGGCTGGATTTCGCGAAGATATCGAGCACGACCTGCGCGTGCTCATTGCTTTCCTCTACCCAACTCGCCTGCGCCGCCATTGCTGGCACTGCAAGCACGAGAACAAGACAGAATCGGATTAGTTGGCGCATTGGATGTTTCCCCTAACGACGTGTTATTGCACTTAGATGCACGTGGGGCCGAAAAGGATTCAATGCGTTGCAAATATTTTCAGGACCTTGGCGCCACGAACATGCCCGGCCCGGAGATCGAGCAGTGCCCGGTTTGCGTCCTCGAGTGCGTAGGCCTGGGTTTCGACCCGCAAGGGTATGCGCGCCGCAATGGGCAGGAACTCCGCGATATCGCGATGCGTCACGTTGGCGACCGACTTGACCTCTTTTTCCTGCCAGAGGTGCTCCTCGTAACGGATCGCAGCCATGAGGTCGCGATCGCCCTCCTCCTTGCGGATCGCATTGATAACGAGGCGACCGCCGGGGCGCAGGCAGGCGAGCGCCGCCAGTACGGGTCTCCAGGCGGGTGTCGTGTCGATAATCGCGTGCGGCGGCTCCGGCGGCTGTTCCTCGGTGGCACCGCTCCAGTCGGCTCCGAGTTCCAACGCAAAGGCGCGTTCCTGCTCGCTACGAGCGAAGACGAATACCCGGCTCGAAGGAAAAAGGTATTTCGCAAGCTGCAACACGAGGTGCCCGGACCCGCCGAAACCGGTCAGGCCCAACACATCGCCATCGCTGATCCCGGTGAGTCGCAGCGACCGATAACCGACGCCACCCGCGCACAGCAGCGGCGCGGCTTCCTCATCGCTGAACACTTCGGGGATCGGGTAGGCGTAACGTTCGGGGACCACCATGTACTCGGCGTAGCCGCCGTTGACGTCTCTGCCCGTCGCCCTGAACGACGCGCTCAGGTTCTCGTCGTCTTCCCCGCTCGACGAGTGAATCCATCCGATACCTACGCGCTGTCCTCGCTCGTAGCGGCGACATCCTGCTCCGCACTCCACAACGCGCCCGACAACTTCGTGCCCGGGCACCACCGGCAATTGTGGCGGCAGAGTGCGTCCCTCGATCTCGTCGAGCTCCGTGTGACACACGCCACAAACCGACACCCGGACAAGAATCTCTCCTCCGGACGGTTGTGGTCGCGGCAATTCGACAAGCTCCAATGGCTCTTCGTTGTCGCTCAAAGCGGATACGGCAGAGAGGACCATGGCGCGCATCTCGATGCTCCTTTACGCTCAACGAACCACAGTATAAGGTGCCTGCAGTTCTCGCCGTTAGTCACTTTTATGGCCGTTACAAAACTTCCTCCCGTGGTGCTAGCCGCCGTCCTCAGCGCCTGCGCGACAGAGCCGGTGCTACTCAACAGTGAGCGAATCCAGCGACGGTTTGGCAGCTACGGAATCGATGTCCTCGCCAGCGAAAGAGGCTTGCGCCGCTCCAGCCTTTACAGCATGAACGACGGCAAGGTGACCTGCCGTACTTACGCTGTCGTGAGGTTCGCGGACCAGCTCGACGATCGCTATGGAGACGAACATAAAGAGGTACTGGCCGGGAACTCCATCGGCGCCACGTTCCGGTCACACGGCTGGGACCTTCACAAGCAGACAATGCACATCGGCACGCTTGCTCTTCCCGGACAGGACAGCGGTATCGGTAGCCTGATGCGCCTCGACGGCGCCCACGAACTTGCGTTGCATGTTTATCAGCTACTGCTCGTCAAGGACGACCAGGTGTTCGACTATGCGATGATCATCGAAGCGCATCATCCCGACTACCTGACGAGCAGCGAGCTGCATTCACTGTACGAATACGACACGACCAACGCATTGAACGCGAATGAAGCCGACGAGATTGCGTGCCAGGTGCTTGGCCACGACTAGCACATTGGTTCTGCTGCGACTAAACTCGCAGTCTGGGGATTCGTCAGGGGAACGAGTAATGAACTTTGTAAACGGACTGAGGTTGGCCGTCGGCGTCACCTTGCTCATCGCTGCCGGCAACGCGCTCGCACAGGACGCAGTTGACGATCAGGCTGACGTCTGGTCAACGGTGGAACGGCAGTGGAACGCCCAGGAAAAAGGCGATCGCAAGTGGATCGACAATATGCTGGCCGAGGACTTCTCTGGTTGGGGCAAGCGGTCACCGGCACCGCGCGGCAAGGCATCGACAAAAATGTGGAATCGTTTCGCCGAACAGGTCAGCGACATGATCGCCCACGAACTCTACCCCCTGTCGATCGTCGTCAACGGCGACGTTGCCATCGCTCACTACCTCTACACGAGCGCTTCCAAGGACCAGAAAGGCGACATTGAAACCAACAACGGACGCTACACCGACATCCTCGTGCGCTCTGAAGACGGATGGAAGTTCATCGCCTGGCACGGCGGCGAAGACGACAGCTAGTACCCGCATCGCGGTTGGGGCCGCGTCGATTAAGCCCCGGTTCAGCTTGCCCTCGCTAAGATTACTTACATCTTAGGACAGGTCCGCAGGGATACATGGACCGGGAGGCAGTATGAACTACCGACAATTGGCCAAGACCGGACTGGCAATTCAACTTCTGGCGTTGCTGGCCGTGATGCCCGCAGCCGCCCAGGTACCCGTTGACGAGGACGGGGAGCTCGTCGGCGCCTACGAACCCCTGGAAAGTGACGGCGCGACCGGTAACGAGGATATTCCGCTGCTCTCGACGGTCGACCTCGAGGAACTCGTTGGCCCCATCGCGCTTTACCCGGACGACCTGCTCGCTATCGTTTTGCCCGCTTCAGCCTATCCGCTGCAGATCATCGATGCCGGCCGCTTCCTAGAAAAGCTCGAAGACGACCCGACACTGAAACCGGACCCCGACTGGGACGATTCGGTCGTCGCACTGCTCAACTACCCTGAAGTGGTCGAACTCCTCAACGAAGACATCGACTGGACCTGGCGACTTGGCGAGGCAGTTGTCGCACAGCAGGCCGATGTCGTAGGCGCAATCGAGACATTCCGTGATCGCGCTTACGCGGCCGGTAACCTCAAGAGTGACTCCTACCAGAACGTGACGCGCGACCAGGGCGTCATCGAGATTACGCCAATCAGTGAGGATGTCATCTACGTGCCCTATTACGAGCCCGAGCGCGTCGTCGTCTACCAGCCGCGACCGGTCTACTATTACTACCCGCGCGCTTACCCGGTTTATTACTACCCGTACTCATCGGCATACGCGTTTGACCGCGGCTTCTTCTGGGGCGTAACGACCGCCTTCACGATCGGCTGGTATTCCGACAGCCTCAACGTTTTCCACCACAGCTATCACGGCCACCCCTATTACGGCCGTAGTTACCGGGATCGCTGGTGGTATCGGCGTCCGTCGATCAACATCTACAACACGACGTATACCAGCAGGAGCCGCAACGTCACGATCAATCGTTATTACGGTGGCGATCGCTGGCGGCCGCGCCACAACCGGCGCGATTACGTCCGGGACGTTCGAGTGACGCGCAATCGGACGGATTCGAATGTACGTAACAATAATACCCGCGTACGGCGCGCGACTAACGTGACTCGAGACACGACCGTTGCACGGGCCACCGATGAACGCCGTTCGAGCAACGTGCGTCGCTCCTCGCCGCGTGTCGACAGGCAGGAGCGTCGTAATAACAATGCCGAACCGAGGGAGCGAATTACCTTTCGCGAGCGACCGCAGACCGTGGCAATGAACAGACCGACGTCCCGGGAGGCACAGACACACAATCGCGGCAAACGCCAGTACGCCGATCGCTCGTCGCAGCCGGCGCCGAAAGTTCGACAGTCGACGCCTCGCGTCCGCCAGGCTACGCCGACGACCGAAGTCCGGCGACGTACGAGCAGTTCGACGCAGCCGCGGCGTAGTGAGCCCCGCCGCAGCGAAGCACCGCACCGTAGTGAGCCTCGGCGCAGCGAAGCTCCGCGTCGCACTGAGCCTCGCCGTAGTGAGCCGCAACGGCAGTCCGAGACGACGAAAAGGTCTGCGGAGCGGCAGCCACGCGAAGAGTCACGGGCCGAACCACGCCGCGCCAAGGAGCGAAAATCAGAAAAGAGGTCGAGCCGTGGGTCAGAGAAGAAATCGCGCCACCGCCGTTAGCGGTCAGTGCGGCGTTTTCGACTCCTCCTCCTCTTTCGGCGGCGGGTCTTCCGACGTGAGCTCCCAGGCAATGTAGGCGATACACCCGGCTGCGAACAGTGCCAGCAGTACCGAGGCAATGGCAATCGTGGTACCCATCAGTCGATGCTACCACTGTCGGCGTCTTCACTGTTGTCTCGATGTGCCGGCAGTCGACCTGATTTGCGCAAGGCCTCACGTAGAACAAATTCGATCTGCGCATTGAGACTGCGCAGATCGTCCTTCGCCCAGCGTTGCATCGCGCTCAGCGTCTTCTCATCGATTCGCAACGCGAAGGATTTGCGAGTTGCCATAGTTCCGGATCCGGCCGCTGATTATCGATCAGGTGTATAGCGTCCCCGTATTGACGATGGGTTTCGCATTTTCCTCGCCGCACAGCACAACGAGCAGGTTGCTGACCATCGCGGCTTTGCGTTCTTCATCGAGCTCCACGACCGAGTGCTCACGCAACTCCTCCAGTGCCATTTCGACCATACTGACCGCACCGCGCACGATTTGCGTACGCGCGGCAATGATGGCCGAGGCCTGCTGGCGCCGCAGCATGGCATTGGCGATTTCCGGCGCATACGCAAGGTGGCTGATCCGCGCCTCGATCACGGTCACACCGGCCTGCTCGAGCCTGTCCTGGATCTCGTCACGGAGGGCCCGGGCGATTTCTGTCGGATGACTCCTGAGCGCCGTTCCCTCCCCCTCATGAGGCTCGTACGGAAACGTCGTCGAGAGATTTCGCAATGCGGACTCGCTCTGTATCTGCACGAACTGCTCGTAGTCGTCCACCTCGAACATCGCCTCGGCCGTGTCGAAGACCTTCCATACGACAACGGCCGCAATCTCGATCGGACTGCCCTGCGAATCGTTGACCTTGAGCTGGCCGCTCTCGAAGTTCCGGACCCGGGTCGACACGGCCGACTTCTGGTAGAACGGATTCGCCCATTTGAGACCCGACTCGTGCACGGTGCCAACGTACTTGCCGAACAGCTGCAGCACCTTGGCTTCATTCGGATGCACCATGAAGAGTCCGGCCCAGCACACCAGGACAGCAGCCGATCCCAGGAACGCGGCAATGGCCCCACCGATCGAATAGGAGCGCAAGGCGACAAAGACCAGATATCCGAGGGTGAGCTGGGCAACAACCAGCAACACCAATGCAAGGTATCCCGAGGACACGGATTTAACCTGTTCACGAATCATGTTTTGCTCCTTCTTTTCGACATCCATTTTGATATCATTTTGATATCTTTGGCTCCAAAAAACAAGCCGGTGTGTCGGCCTGAATTGGAAGTCATTGTTTTATAAAGAATTAATAACCCGCCGGCGTCAGCTTATGTAAAGTCCTGGGGTATCCGGCATTCGAAACATGCCCCCTGTTCGCCGGGATTCGTGAGCTCGAGAGAGCCCTTGTGCGCCGCGGCAACCAGTGTTGCGAGGTAGAGACCCAACCCGGAGCCGCCGGTTTCGCGAGTGCGTGACGGATCCCCGCGATAGAACGGTTCACCGATATGCCTGGCCGCGTCGGCGGAGAGTCCCGGACCGTTGTCCCGGACCTGGATAAGCAGTCCTTCTGCGCACCGACCCGTCGTGATCTCCACCCTGCCCCCTTCCTCGGGAACGTAGCGCAGCGCGTTCGCGACCAGGTTCTTGAGCAACAACGTGATCCTGGCCTCATCGACAGACACCACGAGTTCTTCGTCGGCGTGCACGACAGAGATGGGGTCTCCGTCGCGTGAGAAGAAATCGTCGATCAGTTCGTACACCAGTTCACTGATCCTGACATTGGTTCGGCTCAGAGTGACGTGCCGGGTACTGAGGCGCTCAGCCTCGAGCAGCGAGACGACGATTTTCTCCATCTCCGTAATCTCGGGGATCAGCGTCTCGCGGTCGGAATCGTTCTCGACGAATTCCAGCGCAAGGCGCATGCGCGACAACGGCGTGCGCAACTCGTGGCTGATACCGAGCAGCAGGGCTCGCTTCGCGTCGAGCATGTGTTCGACATCGCTCGCGAGCTCGTTAATGTCCCTGGCCAGATCACCGAGCTGGTCGCTCCGGATCTTGCGGATACGATGTTCGAAGTTGCCGTGCCCGATTTCCGCGGCCCCCGTCCGAATCGCCCGGATCGGTTTGAAGAGCCAGCTGACGGCCGCGTAGCCGATCAACAGGTAAAAGAGACCCGAGGCCACAATGATGAGGATCAGGTCCGGTCCCGTGTCCACGTCCGCGATGCGCGGTGTTGCGACGACGATGTCATAGCCGTCCTGTTTCATCTTCAGGAACCGGTGACGTCCCAGGACGGCGAATTCGACTCCCCGCAGTTCGTCGACCCAGGCGTCGGGATCGTCGCTGAATTTCGGGCTCGTGCCGAAGTCCAGCTCGGCCAGCGCGGGGAAACGGTCATCCGAGGCCCAGTCGATGTCCGGCCCAAGGATCCGGATATCCACGGGCACGCGCTCGGTGATTGCCAGCGCCCGGTCGATGCGCGGCGGTGAACCGATGTCTTCCTTTACGTAACTGACGTGCAGCGAGAGATGACCGCTGATGAGTCCCCTGATCTCATCGCTATTGTAGACCCAGCGCAATGCTGCAAACGTGCCGTACACGAACATCACGGCAAGCACCATGAAGATGACCAACAGCCGAAAAGAGAGTGAGCGTAATAGTCTGCTAGTCATCCGTTTGCGGAATGCCGACAAACGAGTAGCCGCGCCCCCAGATGGTCTGTATGAAGCGTGGTGGTTTGACCGAGTCTCCGAGCTTGCCGCGAAGCCGGCTTATCATGATGTCGACGGATCTTGTGAGAATCGCGGCATCGATACCGCGCAATTCGCTCAGGATGTCATCGCGAGACAACTTCTTGCCATGGCGCCGCGCGAGAATCAGCAGCAACTCGAATTCCATTGATGTCAGTTCGACCGGTTTGCCGTCCACGCTAACCGTTCTTGCCTCGCTGTCGATCTCGAGGCCTTCGAACAAGAGCTTGCCGCCCGTGGAGCCCGTTGCTTCCGCACGCCGCAATATAGCCTGCACCCTGGCTACGAGTTCGCGCGGCTCGAACGGTTTGCCGATATAGTCGTCCGCCCCCAGTTCCAGGCCCGATACGCGGTCGATGACCTCGCCCCTGGCTGTCAGCATGACGATCGGGATGTTGTTGCTCTTGCGAACCTCGCGACAGATTTCGAAGCCGTCCTTGCCGGGCAGCATCACGTCGAGCAGCAGGAGGTCCGGATCTTCGCGATTCAGCATCCGAAACCCGCTCTCAGCTTCGTAAGCACACACCAGGTTGATGCCGAAGCGCTTGAAATACGCTCGCAACAGGTCCGAGTGCTTCTTGTCGTCGTCGATAATCAGAACTTTTGTCATGATGCGAATGATAGCCCGACGTTATGGCTGCGTGTACGTCAATCCGCACAGTGAAACAACTGGAAACAATACTCGTTTTGCGAGATCGAGGGAACTCGGGGGCTGCGATCCGGATCAAACCAAGCCATAATCCCGCCCATGACTACATTCGTATCACAACTCAGAGAACGCAACGTGTTGCGTGTGGCGGCAGCCTACGCGCTGGTCGCCTGGATTCTCATCGAAGCCGGATCCGTCCTGTTGCCGACGTTCGGTGCGCCGGAGTGGTTCTTCAAGTTCTATGTAATTGCCGTGGTTTCGGGATTTGTGGTCACGGTGATCATGTCATGGGTTTTCGAGATTACGGGGGACGGCGTCAAGCTGGAACGCGACATTGATCGCACAGAATACGAGCCTCAGCCACGCGGCCGGATGAACGTCCTGATCATTTCGTTGCTGGTCGTGGCGCTGGGCGTTTCGATTACCTTCAACGTGACGGGACTTAGGAATTCGGAGACGCTCGAGCCGGTCTACCGGGACTCGATCGCGGTCTTGCCTTTCACAAGCCGCAGCACGGACGCGGAGAATCAGTTCTTTGCCGACGGTATTCACGATGACATCCTGACCCGGCTCGCCGATGTCGAGGCGCTCCGGGTAATCTCCAGGACATCGGTCAATGAATACCGCGACACGACCAAGAACATCCGACAGATCGGCCGGGAACTTGGTGTCGCCACCGTCGTCGAAGGCGCGGTGCAGCGATCCGGCGACCAGGTTCGAATCACGGTGCAGCTCATCGACGCCGAAACCGACGAGCATCTCTGGGCAAAAACCTACGACAAGGCGTTGACGATCGAGAACGTTTTCGAGGTACAGAGCGAGATCAGCGCGCAGATCGCTGTGGCGCTACGGACCGCCCTCACGCCGGAGGAAGAGCTCCGAATGGCGTCGGCCCCGACCACCAACATCGAGGCCTACGCCGCGTATGTCAGCGGTCGTGGCAACCTGTCCGAGCGCAGCTTTGCATCGCTCCAGGAGGCACGTCGACAGTTCGAGACAGCGATCGAACTGGATCCCGACTACGCCAAGGCGTATGCAGGTCTGGCCCAGACAGTTCTGATACAGCTCACCAATTTCAAGGCAATCCCGCAAGTCGAGGCATTCGAGGTCGCAGCCGACGCGATCGACAAGGCGCTTACTGCCGACGCCGAGCTCGCGGATGCATTCGCTGCACGTGGACTCATGGAGATGATGCAATGGGAAATGACGCGCCAGGGTCCAGGCAACATCGACGCGGCGACCTCGTTCCAGACGGCGCTGGCCCTGAGCCCGAGTCTCGCCGATGCGTACGTATGGTTCGCGTCGCTAAGGCAGTCGGAAGGCGATATCGACGCGGCGATCGACCTGCTGTCGAAGGCGCTGACAATCGATCCGTTGAGCCGGATCCCCTACGTCAACCTGCCGAGCTTTTACGCGCAGCGTGGCCAGAATGACGAAGCGACAGAAATGCTGTTGCGGGCCGTCGACATCTTCCCTGACTGGTCGACGCCATACAGCTACCTGAGCAACCACTTGCAGAAACTCGGTCGTCTCGATGAATCCGTCGCCTGGGGCCTGCAGGAAATTGCGCTCAGCGAGGACCCTATGGCAGGCGGCGGCCTGCTGGCAATTTACCAGGAGTTCGGCCACGAACAGCAGGTAATCGACTTCGTCGAGAGTTTTCCAACTGACCACCCGCTCTTCCCGATCGGCAAGATCTACTGGCATTACATTACTCGCGACTACGAGACGGTACTCGCCGAATTCGATAAGTTGGCCGACCTGCAGCAATTTCCCGTCAAAAAGGGCTCACCGCTTATGGTGGGCGCCGCCGTTATGACTGGCGAGTTCGATCGCGCCTATGACCAGCTCATGCTCAGCAATCCGACGCTCGCGGGCGACGCGAACGTGACGGTCGACGAATACAATTTGCATTCGGCCGTAATGCTGGCATTCGTGCAACAGAAACGTAATCAGCCCCGCCAGGCGCGGGAACTACTTGACAAGGCCCAGCCCGTCGTCGCAAGGCTGCCGCGTCTGGGTAGGGCCGGTTATGGCATCAAGGACGTTCACATCCTGACCATGCAGGGACGGCCGAACGCGGCGATGGAGGCTTTGATAGAAGCGGTCGACGAGGGATTCGTCAGTTCACAATCGTTCGATGTCTGGTCATTCGATGAGGACCCTATCATCGAGCCTCTCCGCAGAGACCCGCGATTCCCGGCGCTCGAACAACGTATCCAGGAACGCGTCGAAGTAATGCGGCACAACGTCGAACAGGCACGCAGTTCCGGCGACTGGAGCAAATTGATCGACAAGGCAGAATCTGAGTCAGTCTGAAGCCCGGGATTGTTGCAAGCGAGCCAACGCGCTCTCGACCTTGTTCCTTACGCGCTCCGCAATCGGCGCTTCGAGAAAGCGTAGCAGGCGTTCGGAATCGTGGCTGGTTTGGTAAGCGAAACGAAACAGGTCGAGCACCGTTACGTCGTTGCTACCGCATTCCACCATCTCGACCGCATCTTGTGCGGCGACACTGCCGGGATTCAGCACACGAAAATAGGTCCCGGGACGCTCCGCTTTCCTGAATGCCATGCCGAAGCCTCGATCCCGGAGGCGCGTGGCGAGTGTGTCGCAGGGTATTCTTGCCGACGTTGCCTCGAGTACGACGTCACCGATGAGCAGTCGGTCGCCGATGACCATGTCGCCGGGCAGCCCCTTGATCGTCAGGTTCTCTCCAAAGAGCCCCGGCTCCCACGCCAGGCCCGCTTCGTCCGACCACCACTGGTAGTCTTCGAGCCTGTAAGCGTAGACGGCCTGGTCTCGCCCCCCATGATGCTCCTCGTCCAGGACTGCGTCGCCCTCGAGCCCGGATTCGCCGATGTGCACGGAACCGTCGGCGGGGCGCTTGCAAATGCCCGTCATCAGTGACCGGTCGCCGTGGACGATGGTCTCGGCTCTGCCGAGATTGACGCTGCAGATCTCGATGTCCTGGCGCAATGCCCGCTAGACCTTGATACGACCGAGAACAATCCCAAGCAGCGTAAAGGCGATCAGCGCCACTGACGCAACCCCCAGAAACATGCAGATCATGAATAATGTCTGTTCCATGGCTGTTTTCCTCCGAACCCGCGCCCCGCGACGCCTAGATTGCCGATTATAACCATCACGACGATCGGGCGTCGGAAGAGCACTACGCCGCATAATGCGTTACATACTCGTCATATTTTGTATACAATGTAACGCATGGCGAAAACCAAGATCTCGACGCTGAACCTGCGAATCGAGCCCGGCATCAAGGAGGCCGTGCGCGAAGCGGCCGCGCGTGAACACCGCAGCGTGGCGAACATGGTCGAGGTATTGATTCGCCGGCATTGTGACCAGGCCGGCATCGCGATCCCAGAACAAACCGAACTCTTCCCGGGGAATCCGAATGGATGAAAAAATGTTGAGAGCGATGGTCGCCGCAGGCGCCATCAAGAACATCAACATCATAGCCAGTGGATCACGTTTCCATATCGAGGCGAAGACACCCAACGGCCTGATTACGGCCGAAACGCGCAAGGGAAAAGTACGGACCTGGGTGACTCTGGACGCGGCCGCAAAATGGGTCCGCAGCCTCGGCATCGGTGGCGCGCATGTAAACCTGACTCACTGGCAGCCCGGCCAGCGTGAACTCCCGGTCTAGCTGTGACCCTCAGTCGGCGCTGCCGGACGGCCACTCGCCGCCCAGCGGGAAGGGTCGTTCGTCGGTATTGAATGTCAGGTAACGAATAATCTCGTAGATGTAAGCGGCAATGCTCTGCCCCACCTGCCGGATCTGCTGGTTAACCTCGCCCGTAAAGAGAAGCCAGAGGAATCCGAGCACAACGACAAACGTCCCTACGAAACTCGCGATACTGACGAGCACGCAAGATATCAGCATGAACAACAGTCGGGTCCAGGTGGCTTTGGACTTGAGGTTGTCCTCGATCGGCCTGCCGTGACTCGGGTCATCGGCGAAAGCATGGTCTGCGGGAGGATTCTGTTCACTCATTGCCTTGCTCCTGTGGATGGGAACGATCAAATAGGACAACAAACTCGCTGCCCTATTGTTACAATCTTCGACCCGATCGACCAGCCAAATATCCGTTTATGACCCAGAAAATTGTCTGCATCGCGCTCGTCGCGGCGCTTGTCTCCGCCTGTGCCCAGGAAGCCCCCGACTCGACACCCGTGGATTTGAACGCGAAAGCGCAGCAGCTCGCGGATTCGAGCATCATCGTTGACACGCATGTAGACGTCCCCTATCGGCTGGAGGTCCGGCCGGCAGATGTAAGCCAGGCGACTGAAAGCGGGGACTTTGACTACCCGCGCGCCGTTGCCGGCGGACTCAATGTGCCTTTCATGTCGATCTATACGCCGGCGGCTCTCGAAGCCGAGGGGCGCAGTAAAGAGGTTGCGGACTCCCTGATCGACCTGGTCCAGAGTATCGTGGCCACGGCCCCGGAGAAGTTTTCGATCGCCTTATCGGTCGCCGATGTTCGTCGTCATTTCGAGTCCGGTGTCATGTCGCTGCCGTTGGGCATGGAGAACGGCTCGCCTATCGAAGGGGACCTCGCCAATCTGCAGTACTTCTATGATCGCGGAATCCGTTACATCACTCCCGCGCACAGCCTGTCGAATCACATTGCCGATTCATCGTACGACGAGAACCGGCAGTGGAACGGGCTCAGCGAATTCGGCGCCGAAGTCATTCGCGAAATGAACCGCATTGGGATGATGATCGACGTCAGCCATGTTTCCGATGATGCTTTCTGGCAGATCATCGAAATATCATCGGCCCCGGTCATCGCATCGCACTCCTCGGCCCGTCACTTTACTCCTGGCTTCGAGCGCAACATGAGCGACGAGATGATCGTGGCACTCGGGGAGAACGGCGGCGTGATACAGATCAATTTTGGGTCGACGTTTATTTCGGAGAAGTCGCGAGAATACGGCACCGCGCGCATGGCCGCCGGCAAGGAATACCTCGCCGAGCACCCGGACCTGAGCGAAGCGTACCTGTTTCGCGAATACCCGAAGATTTATGCGGAAGAGAAGGGACCGCTGCCGTTTGCATCGCTCGACGACGTGCTCGACCATTTCGATCACGTCGTCAAGCTCGTCGGCGTGGAGCACGTCGGTATCGGTTCCGATTTCGACGGCGTTGGCGACTCGCTCCCGATCGGGCTAAAGGACGTGTCCGACTACCCGAATCTCGTCAGGGGTCTGCTCGAACGCGGGTACAGCGAGTCCGACGTCCGCAAGATCCTGGGCGAGAACCTGCTACGTGTCTGGACAGCGGTCGAGGATCAGGCCGCCACGTAGCGATAGATCAGCGCGGCGGTAACGGCTTCTCGTACCCTGTCAAAATACGCCGTCACGCAGCCACGACGTCGAGCAGGACGTAGCGCAGCAGTACTTCGTAACTGGTCTTGTCGAGCTTCATGCCGTCGGGGAGTTCGAGCGTATGGATGTGGGTATCGTCATCATCCCGCATCTCGAGGAAATGTCTCTGCTCGTCCCGATACACCTGGTACTTGACGTCTTTGTGCTGGTCGAATTTCAAGAGCACAACGCTATCGGTCCAATCCTGAATTGTCGCCTTCGCCATGTCCGTCTCCGTGATACCTGTTACCTATACGGAGTGCAAACGATGTGCCAACCGGCCTGATGCATTTTGTCAAGTCGCGGTTCTATATCTTTCAATGAGTTACGAAACGACAGTGTGCGCCAGTTCGCGTTACTGTGCGCGACCTTTGTCACTTTTTGACGCCCCATTCTGCTTTTTTGCGACAAGCGATTTACATAAGATCACAGCGGCCAGACAAGGAGAATCATTGGCACGGCCACGATGATCACGAGGATTTCGAGCGGCAGCCCCATGCGCCAGTAATCACCGAAACGATAACCGCCGGGCCCCATGATCAACGTGTTGTTCTTGTGACCGATCGGTGTCAGGAAGGCGCACGATGCCGCGACCGCGACACCCATCAGGAACGGGTCCGGGTTGACTTCGAGTCGAGACGCAATCTCGATTGCAATGGGCGCAGCGATCACTGCCGTTGCCGTATTGTTCATTACGTCGGAGAGCGTCATCGTCACGACAATGAGCAGCGCAAGCACAACGACTGGTGAGTAGCCGGCGGATAAGTCGACGATGCCGCCGGCGATTAGCGCCGTGCCACCCGTGGACTGCAACGCACCACCAATCGGGATCATGGATCCGAGTAACACGATGACGGGCCATTCAACCGATGTATATACATCCCGAATCGGCACGATATTCAGGAACACATATAGAGCCGTGGCACAGCCAAGCGCGATCGGCAGGTAAACCACACCGACACTTGCCGCAAGAATTGCGACGCCGAAAATGCCGACTGCCAGCCACGCCTTGTCACGCTGGATCACACGCTGCCCCCTGTCCGCGAGCGGCAACAGGCGCAGCTGTCCCGTGACGTCGGCAAGACGCTCGTCGGCCCCTATCAGCAGCAGGACATCGCCCGCACGCAGTTCGAGCTTGCGGACATTGTCCCGGAAGCGCCGCCCCTGCCGCGATACTCCGACGAGCGCAACCCGGTAGCGATAAAGCAAGCGCGTCGATATAGCCGACCTGCCAGCCAGTGTCGATGACTCCTGGACGACGACCTCGTGCAGCACAAGATCCTCGTCACCGAGCTGGCCCTCTCCCCTGCCAACGTACTCCAGGTTGAGCGCGCCGAGGGCTTCCTCGAGACTGTCCGGGCTGGCCTCCAGGACCAGGATGTCACCGGCCCTGATCTCGGCGATGCGAGCCAGTCCGGGCAGGCGCCGACCGCGCCGTATCAGCCCGATGATCTCGACATCGACTTTCTCCGCCTGTTCATCGAGATCACGCACACGCTTGCCTATGACGCCCGAGCCTTCAGGCACGCTGACCTCGGCGATATAGTCTGCGAGATCGAACAACTCCTTGGCGGCATCCTGCGATTGCCGGTCACGTGGCAGCAAGCGCCAGCCGATCAACGCGACATAGGCCACGCCCACGGCGGCGACCGCAAGGCCGACAGGTGCGAAGTCGAACATACGATATGAATCGCCGAGCGCATCACCGCGGAATTCGGCGATCACGATATTCGGCGGGGTACCGATCAATGTGATCATCCCACCGAGAATCGAGGCGAACGACAGCGGCATCAGTGACAAGGAAGGGCTGCGCCCGGCTTTCTTCGCTGCCTGCATATCGACCGGCATGAGCAGCGCAAGCGCTGCCACATTGTTCATGAGGGCAGAGAGCCCGGCCGAAAGGCCCGACATGATCGTGATGTGTGTCGATAACTTGCGCGAGGCGTCGACGATGAAACGCGCAACGAGTTCGATCGCGCCCGAGTTGGAAAGACCGCGGCTCACGATGAGAACCAGTGCGATGATGACGGTCGCCGGATGGCCGAATCCCGAGAACGCTTCGCCGGTTGGTACGATCCCGGTAAGCAGAGCGACGAGCAACGCGACGAACGCAACCAGATCGTAGCGCCAGCGCCCCCAGATCAGGAAGACAAATACAAAGAACAACAGGGTGAACAGCGTCAATTGATCCGGCGTCACGCGATACCTCTTCTCGCAAAGAAAATGGCTCGAGCCGTCGGAGTATACTCCGCATTTCCGGGTTTGATTCCAGGGGCGCGCATTGAAGACCATTGGCCTGCTTGGCGGCATGAGTTGGGAAAGCACCGAGCTCTACTACCGTCTCATCAATGAGGAAACAAGGCGGATTCTCGGCGGACTGCATTCGGCCCCGGTTGCGATGGTCAGCATCGATTTCCAGGAGATCGAGCATTTACAACAACAAGGGGACTGGGGTGCCGCGGCCGAAATACTCGTCGCAGGTGCGCAGCGCGTGGCGGCAGCAGGCGCCGATTTTCTCCTGATTTGCACGAACACGATGCACCGGGTTGCCGACGAGGTCGAAGCCGCGATCGACATACCGCTACTGCACCTCGCCGACGCTACAGCAAACGAGATTCGCGCCGCGGGCCTGCGCACGATCGGCCTGCTCGGCACGCGGTTTACGATGGAGCAGGATTTCTATACGGGGCGGCTGGAAAAACACGGCCTGCGCGTCCTGGTGCCTCCGCGGGACGACCGGGACACGGTGCACAGAGTCATCTACGAGGAGCTCTGTCTCGGCACTATCAGCGCCGCATCGCGCGACGCTTTCCTCAGGATAATCCGGGACCTCGAAACGTCAGGGGCCGAGGCCGTCATCGAAGGCTGTACGGAGATCGGGTTACTCGTGAAACCCGAACACACGGACGTTACGTTGTTCGACACGACCGCGATCCATGCTCGGCACGCGGTGTTCCGGGCGCTGGGTGACTCGGGGCAGCGCTAGACCAGTGGCCATCGTGATTTTCGTCGTCTTGCTCCTCGTGGCAGTCTTCGGGCCTGGCATTTGGGTGCAGCGCGTGCTCGCTCGTTACAGCGATCCCACGGATCGATACAGCGGAACCGGGGCGCAGCTTGCGCGCCATCTGCTCGACCAGTATGACCTCCAGTCCGTTGGCGTCGAGCAAACCGAGACCGGCGACCACTACGATCCCGAGGCCAAGGTAGTAAGGCTGACGCCCGACAAGTTCGACGGTCGCTCGTTGACCGCGATCACGGTCGCTGCTCACGAAGTTGGTCACGCATTGCAGGACGGGCGCGGCTATGGGCCGCTGCGCTGGCGGACGCGCCTCGTCAAGGCAACTCGTGGCATCGAGCGCATCGGCGCCGGGGTCCTCCTCATCTCTCCCTTCCTCGGCCTCGTCACGCGGGTACCGTCTATCGGTCTACTCACCTTCGCGGCAGGACTGCTTACGCTCGGCACATCGGCAGTCGTGCATCTCGTCACCCTGCCCACCGAATTTGACGCCAGCTTCGCGCGGGCGTTACCGATGCTCGACAAGCATCGCATCCTGAAGAATGTCGATCGCCCACACGCCCGCAGACTGCTGACGGCAGCGGCCCTGACTTACGTATCCGCGTCGCTCATGAGCCTCCTGAATATCGCCCGCTGGCTGGCGATCCTGCGGCGCTGATTCGCTCCCCTTAAGCCATTGATTTAACTCAATAGTGTGCGCTTTCGCCAAGCGCCGCGAAATCAGTGCGAATTTCGCTGGTTTAGGGGCGCCTGCACTGCTATTATCCGCGCCCGAAAGGCCGTCCCGCCCGGAGATCAGCGTCGCACCAGCTGCCGGGAGATCGTTAGGACCGGCAAGGATTTACGTGCACCCACCTTGTTCCATTGACCGCGCCAACACCGTAAGCGTACCTGGCGAATGGCGCTTAGGGTCGGTCACAGGAAGCAACCTACAGAGCTGAAGTAGAGAAATGAAAGACCTTAGCGTTTACCGAAACATCGGAATTTTCGCGCACGTCGACGCCGGCAAGACCACGACGACGGAGCGTATCCTCAAGCTGACGGGCAAGATCCATCGCACGGGTGAAGTCCATGATGGCGAAGCCACGACCGACTTCATGGAGCAGGAGCAGGAGCGCGGCATCACGATCCAGTCCGCCGCGACGAGCTGCGTCTGGGACGACCATACCCTGAACATCATCGACACGCCGGGACACGTGGACTTCACGATCGAGGTCTATCGCTCACTGAAAGTACTCGACGGCGGCGTGGGCGTGTTCTGCGGATCGGGCGGCGTGGAGCCGCAGTCCGAGACCAACTGGCGCTACGCCAACGAGTCCGAAGTCGCACGCATCATTTTCGTGAACAAGCTCGACCGCGTCGGCGCCGATTTCTACAGCGTCGTCAAGCAGGTCAAGGACGTGCTGGGCGCAAACCCGCTGGTCATGGTCCTGCCTATCGGTATCGAAGACAACTTCACGGGCCTGGTTGATCTGCTCACGCAGAAAGCGTGGATATGGAGCGACCCGAATGATCCGGAATCCTACGAGATCACCGACGTCCCCGAAGACATGCAGGCGACGATCGCCGAGTGGCGTGAGAAGCTCATCGAGACGGCCGTGGAGCAGGACGACGATCTGCTCGAGGCGTATCTCGAGGGTGAGACGCCTTCGATCGACGACCTGAAACGTTGCATTCGCAAGGGCACAATCGACCTGGATTTCTTCCCAACCTACTGCGGTTCTGCTTTTAAAAACAAAGGTGTACAGAATGTTCTTAATGCAGTGGTTGACTTCTTGCCGGACCCGACCGAGGTCAAGCCTCAGCCCGAGATGGACCTCGATGGCCACGAGACGGGTGGCTTTGCCGACGTGGACCCGAGCAAGCCGTTGCGCGCGCTGGCGTTCAAGATCATGGATGACCGATACGGCGCATTGACGTTCACGCGTATCTACTCGGGCACCCTGAAGAAAGGTGACAATGTCCTGAATACATTCACGGGCAAGACCGAGCGTATCGGTCGCATCGTCGAGATGCACGCCGACTCCCGGGAGGAACTCGAAACGGCCCAGGCTGGTGACATCGTCGCCCTGCTCGGCATGAAGAACACGCGCACGGGTCACACGCTGGCTGACGCCAACAACCCGGCGACGCTCGAACCGATGGTGTTCCCGGATCCCGTAATTTCGATCGCAATCTCACCCAAGGACAAGGCCGGCACCGAGAAGATGGGCGTCGCGCTCAACAAGATGGTGCAGGAGGACCCGTCCTTCCAGGTCGCTACCGACGAGGACTCGGGTGAGACGCTGATCAAGGGTATGGGCGAGCTACACCTCGACATCAAGGTGGACATCCTGCGCCGCACACATAGCGTCGACGTCGAGATGGGCAGACCGCAGGTCGCGTACCGCGAGACGATCACGCAATTGATCGAAGACTCCTACACCCACAAGAAACAGTCGGGTGGTTCGGGCCAGTACGGCAAGATCGAATACAAGATCGAGCCTGCCGAGAAGAACGTCGGCTACGAGTTCGAATCGACGGTTACCGGCGGTAACGTACCGCGCGAGTACTGGGGCGCCATTGAGAAGGCCTTCGCGAGCTGCATGGGCGAAGGCACGCTGGCGGGCTACCCACTGCTCGATGTCAAGTTCACTCTGCTCGACGGTGGCTTCCACGCGGTGGACTCTTCGGCCCTGGCGTTCGAGATCGCTACCAAGGCCGCGTACCGCCAGAGCGTGCCGAAAGCAGCGCCGCAGTTACTCGAGCCGATAATGAAAGTCGACGTCTTCACGCCCGAAGATAACGTCGGTGACGTCATTGGTGACCTGAACCGCCGCCGCGGCATGATCAAGTCGCAGGACGCCGGTGTTACCGGAGTTCGAGTCAAGTCGGATGCACCGCTGGCCGAAATGTTTGGCTACATCGGGCACCTGCGCACCCTGACGTCAGGACGCGGTCAGTTCTCGATGGAGTTCTCGCATTACGCACCTTGCCCGCAGAACGTGGCAGAAGAGGTCATCAAGGAGGCCCAGGAGCGCAAAGCGGCAAAGTAAGCCACAGCCGGATCGATCAAGCCCCCTCAGGCTGTGCCTGCGGGGGTTTTTTCTGGCCAACACGCACCGCGTCGTAGCTGAAAACCAGGACCGCGATCCAGATGAAGCCGAAACACACCAGGTGGGGCGTGGTCAGCGCCTCTCCGTAGTAAATACCCATGCAGAACTGCAGCGTAGGCGCCAGGAACTGCATGAAGCCGATCGTCGTGAGTGGCAACCGCCGTGCGGCCAGCGCAAAGCACAGCAATGGCAGCGCCGTAATCGGCCCTGCCATCATGAGCCAGAAGGTCAGCCAGGCGCCGCCGTTGACGAACATGGCCTCTCCCGACGACAGCATCCACAGGAACCACACAAGGGCGATCGGGGCGAGCAGCATGGTCTCGACGAACAGTCCTGGCATTCCGCCGATCACGACTTTCTTGCGAATGACCGCGTACACCGTAAAAGTCAGCGCGAGTGCCAGCGCGATCCAGGGCACCTGTCCACCACTGATCGTCAGGATGAGTACACCGATGGCCGCCAGCACGACGGCAACGAGCTGGAAGCGGCGCAGCCGCTCGCCGAGAAACAGGACGCCGACAAGCATATTCGTAAGCGGGTTGATGTAATAGCCGAGGCTCGTTTCGAAAATGCGTTCGTCCTGGATAGCCCAGATGTAAATGAACCAGTTCAGCGCAATGAACAGCGCCGACAGCGACAGCCAGAAAAGCATTACCCGGTGTCTGAGGGCTCGTTTGACCTCGGGCCACTGGCTGCGCGCCGAGAGAATCAGGGCGCCGAACGGCACGGCCCAGATGACACGTTGTGTCAGTACCTCGAGTGGCTCGACGGCACCGACCGTCTTGAAGTAGACGGGCAGGAACCCCCACATCAGGTACGCGGCGAGTGCCGCAATGACGCCGTCGCGAGTCTCCGTGGAAGGAGTCTGCAACTTAGCTACTACCGGTCACTGCGATAGGCCTGGCCCTCCTGCTCCAGACCGTGTTCCGGACGCCCTTTCAGTCTGCCCCAGACACGGCGGGACGTCGCGAACCCATCCTCCTGCAACATGTAAAGGCACGGGATCAGGAACAGTGTGATGGCCGTTGCGAAGATGATGCCGAAGCTCAGTGAGACGGCCATCGGGATAACGAACTGAGCCTGCAGGCTGCGCTCGGTCATTATGGGCATGAGGCCGGCCGCCGTCGTAAACGACGTCAGTATGATTGCGCGGAAGCGCAGGGTTCCCGACTGAATGACTGCCTTCTTGATTGGCAGTCCCTCGTGGCGCGCCTTGTTGATGAAGTCGATCATGATCAGGCTGTCATTGACGACCACGCCCGCGAGCGCGACAAGCCCGAACAGCGAAAACATGCTCATCGACATGCCCATGAAGATATGGCCCAGCACCGCACCGATCATGCCGAATGGAATGACCGACATGATGATCAGCGGCTGGCTGTAGGAATGCAGTGGAATTGCTATTAGCGCATAAATCAGGAATAGCGCCGCGATGGATGCAACCGAGAGGTTACGTATCAGGTTGACTTCTTCCTGGCTCGCCCCCTCCAGACCGTAACTGACGCCCGGATGTTTCGAGAGCAGATCAGGAATGTATTCCTCCGATATCTCCTTGACGACGTCGGCGGACTCGACGATCAGGGGGTCCCTGTCGGCGGAAACCGTGATCGTGCGCTCGCGATTGAGCCGCGCAATACTCGAGTAGCCCTTGCCGAATGTCATCTCTGCCACAGAATCGAAGGGCACCTCGTCGCCATCGGGTGTGCGAATTCGCATATTCCTGAGATCGGCAACCGAGCGGCGCTCCTCTGGCGGATAGCGGACCATGACTTTCAACTCGTCCTTGCCACGCTGAATACGTTGCGCTTCTTCGCCATAGAATGCCTGCCGCACCTGCCGTCCCAGCGACGACATGCTGAGTCCCAGGGCTTCGGCCTCCGGCTTGATCGTCAATCGAATTTCCTCGCCGCCGCTCGTCGATGTGTTGCGTATGTCGAATACGCCCTCGTATTCCGAGAGCTTGCCCTCGAGTTCAGCCGCCGCGGCCTCCAACGCTTCATAGTTGTTGCCGCTGAGACGGAAACTGAGCGGCGCTCCACCGCCGAGATGATCTGCATCGATAAACGTGAGTTCCTTTACGCCTGCAAATTCGCCGGAGCGCTCGCGCCAACGGTTACTGATTTCCTCTCCATTGAAAGGTCGATCCTCGGATTGCGGCATTTCCACGAACATGACGGCGGCAGTATCGCTGCGAGTAAACACACCGATATGCTGGATCATCGGCAGCGTATCGGGATTCTCGGCCACGTACTCCGCATTCATATCCAGCAGGTTGGCCTCCAGAATCCCGAGTATGCGGTCGCGTTCTCCTGACGACGACCCGGTTTCCATCTCGAGCTGGACCTGGATGAAGTCCCCCGGAGATTCCGGGAACAGTTCAAACTTAACGATGCCGCTGGCCACCACGCCACCCGTGAGAATCAGGACGGCGACAAAAATCGACGTGGTAAGTCCTCTGTTGTCGACGGCTTTCTCGACCATCGGCCGATACCATTCGTGGATCGTATGCTGCAGGCCGTGCTGCACATGGCGCTGAATCTTCAGGAAAAACCGCGGAATACGCTCCCGCAACCTGATCTTGCGTTGCGGATTGAACAGGTCGTCTTCGTCAACCGGTTCGATCCTGGTGTGCACAAGATGCGCGGGCAGGATCAGTTTCGACTCCACGAGCGAAAACAACAGGCAGAGCACGACGACGACCGATATTGCTTCAAAAAACGGGCCTGCGATCCCGCCAACGAACAACAGTGGCGCGAACGCAGCGATGGTCGTCAGCACACCGAAAGTCGCCGGGACAGCAACACGATGCGCGCCAAGTATGACGTTGTCCAGCGAATGACCGTCTGCACGGATCTTGGTATGGATGCTTTCGCCAATGATGATCGCATCGTCGACGACGATGCCAAGCACGATGATGAAGCCGAACAGGCTCATCATGTTGATCGTGACAGGCCAGGGGCCGATGGGCATGAGCCACATCGCACCCAGGAACGTAATCGGAATACCCACGACGACCCAACCGGCCACCTTCATGCGCAGGAACAGCGACAGAACGATGAACACGAGCAAGGCGCCCTGCCACATGTTCGTCGTCATCATCTGCAATCGACCTTTCAGATAGTGTGAGCGGTCGATCCAGGTGTCCATCCTGACGCTGGCGGGTAAGGACTCGGACTTCTTGTCGATGTAATTTCGTACAGCCTCTGCCGTCGCCAGCTCGTTCTGCTCGCCGCTGGCGAGTACCCGCAGCGTCGCTGTTGGGGCGCCGTCGAACCGGCCGTAGAAGTCCGACTCGACGAAACCATCGGTAATCGTCGCTATATCGCCGAGGGTCAGGCGGGTGCCGTCCGGGAACGTACGCAATACCAGGGAACCGTACTCACGGCCCGTGTAGACCTGCCCTTCGGTTCGCAGCAGGATATCTCCGCTCTCGGACCTTATCGTGCCACCGGGCAAGTCTATCGATGAGTTTCTCACCGCCTGTGAGACCTCCCCCATCGTCAGACCATACTGGCGCAACACGTTCTCGGGAACCTCGATACTGATTTCGTAAGGCCGATTGCCAAGAAATTCGACCGACGATACATCCGGCAATCGCATTAGTTCGTCACGCACCTCCTGCGCGAAAGCCTTTCGTGTGAATTCATCGATCGAGCCGGAGATGGCTACGAAAACGACATGAATAGGAATCTCTTCCTTGTAGATGACCGGTTTTTCGGTGAGTCCGGGAAACGTCGATATGGCGTCGACACGAGTCTTGATTTCGTTGAGTACTTCGTTGATATCGGCACGCGTCTCAACTTCGGCCGTGACGCTGCCCATACCTTCCCTGGCCCGGCCAGTGATCTTGGCGATCCCCTTGACGTCCTGGATCGCCTCTTCGATCTTGATGACAACGCCCTCTTCAACCTCCTGGGGCGCCGCACCCAGGTAGGCAACGCGAACCTGGATCGTATTGAGTTCAAAATCAGGGGTCGTCTGCTTGCGAATAGTGAACGCAGAGATAACGCCGGCCACGATGATGAACAGCATCAGCAGGTTTGCCGCGACGTGATTCGCCGCGAACCACGCGATGATTCCCTTGTACTCCGTGACGCCTGGCCGTCTCATGGTTCCTCGCCCTCGCCGGCGACGGCTATCCTCGGTTCCGTTGCGGCATTGTCGGCTGGTGTGCGCACGACCATACCGTCAAACGGCGATTCGAGTGCAGAGACGACCACTCGGTCTCCTTCGTTCAGGCCAATGATATAAGTGAATTGCGAGTCGGCCCGAATGACGTCAACGGTACGCGATCGAATCCTGCTTTCGGCATCGACCAGCAGCAGCTTGTTGGAGCTGCGAATAGCTGTGTTCTTCACCCTGAATACGTCGGCAACGGCCGCGCCTTGAATGGCCGCCGTAACGAAAGATCCCATCGGCAGCGCAGAACCTTCGCTGTGCAGGCGATACGGATCAGAGATCCTTGCGACGGCATAGGTGACGCGGCTTTTCTCGTCGACGACGCCCTCGGTGCGCACGATTGTCGCCGGCCATTCCTGAGGCACGCCCTTCTGAACAGCAGACAAAATCACGGCCGGGCCGGCCGCGTTGCCGGACGCCGCGACAGCGGCAGCAGCGGGTAGTTCGACAAATGCGAGGTCCTGGTCAGTGAGCGGCAACCGAACCTCGGCAAATTCCGTAGAGAAAGCTATGCCAAGGCGGGTACCCGGGTTAACGAACTGGCCGATGTCCGCTTCCTTGGAACGCACTATGCCTTCGTAGGGCAGCCTGATGTAGGTCCGCTCGAGATTCCGCCTGGCGCGGACCTGCTCGGCTTTCGCACTGGCCAGCGCCGCTGCCGCCGAGGCGTACTCCGATTCCGCCCGGTATCCCTGGCTGCGAAGCTTCTTCGCACCTTCAAATTCGATCTGGCGCTGAACCACCAATGCATCAGCCTGTTCGACAGCAACCTCGTAATTGGTCGGATCGACACGCATCAGGACCTCATTTGCCTGAAATACGCCGCCTGCGACGAATTTCGACGAAATGCTGGTGATGGTTCCGGACACCTCGGCGCTCAGAATCGTCTCGGTCTTGGGCCGAACGGTGCCCTGGCTGCGAACCTCGAAGCTGGTCGTCATTTTCTCGAGCTCGACGACGTCGACGAGCGGGTCGAGGTCTACTCGCTCCTTCTTTTCCGGCTCTTTCTTGAGGCTCATCATCGCGCCGGCAGCGACAAGTGCCAGCACGAGAATTGAAACGATTACCAGGATACGCATCGATTGGCTCTTTGTTATTGCGGCAAGGTTGACGGTCGAGGTGCGCTATTCTGACCGTTTTTGACCGCGAATTCAGGGATTTATTCGATCTTTCGGCCCCTCGTCCCCCGGCCCAAAATTCGCGTCCGGGAAGCATTTTTGTGACATAACTCCATGAAATTCGGCCGGTTTGGACCCAAACTGGCTCTCTACTGTGCCAGCCAGCGGGACTTGGCCAATAAAAAGCTGATCGGAACGCCATGTACGAAGAATCATTTGGGCTCAGGAAAAGCCCCTTTCGCGACAAAGCGACGGGGCCGAATGTATTCGTCGGGCCACTGACAGCCACGACGATGGCAGGATTTCGCAAGGCCCTCGTGGCACAGGATTCTGTCGTCACGGTGTCCGGTCTCGCCGGCACCGGCAAGACGACGCTCGTCACTCGTTCCATCGACGCTATCGACGTCAGGAAGAAGATCGTGCGCGTCAGTCGCGTGCGCATGAACGCGAGCGATGTTCTCGAATCCCTGCTTATCGTGCTCGGCGTCCAGAACTACCCGGCGGGAACGATCCAGCGCTTCACGGCATTGCGCAGGAAGATGAAGGAATTCGAGGACGCCGGCGTGCGGGTCTTTATCGTTGTCGAAGACGCGCTCAGGACCGGCACTGAAACACTGGCCGAGATCGAGGCGCTGACAGCTGCCGATGCCGGCGAATCCGGAGGTGCCAGCATCGTGCTCATGGGCGACGAGCGCCTCGCCGATTTCATGAAAGACCCGCAGCTCGCCCAGCTGCAGCAGCGCGTGAGGCGGCGCCACAGAATCTCTCCGCTTTGCGCTCCTGAACTGCGCGGCTACCTGAGGCATTGCTTCCGCCTTGTCGGCGGCGACTTCGACCAGGCATTCGACAGCAGGTGCTGTGACCTTCTGCATCACCTGAGCGACGGTATACCTCGAATTGCGAACAACATTGTCGAAGCAACGCTTACCGCGGCCACCGAACAGGGCATTTGCCCGGTCACCGCGGAGCTGGTTGCCAGGGTAGCCACCGACGAATTCCAGCTCGATGCCAGCGATTTCGATTTCTCCGCGGACGACGCCGACCTTGAAGATGCAGGTCCGACCGCGGCGGTGCCGGAGCCTGCGCCGGAAACCGCTACAGAGCCCGAGCCAGTGCCCGAGCCCGCCCCGGAATCCGACCCGACCCCCGAACTCGCAATGGAGCCCGAACCGTTACCGGAGCCTGAAGCTTTGCCGGAGTTGGTTGCGGAGCCCGAGCCCGCTCCTGAACCAGAACCACTACCGGAACTCGTCGAGGAAACTGCCGCTCCAGCCGAACCGGTGATCGTTTTTGCAGACGAGGAGGCTCCGGAGGAAGAGATCCCGGAGCTGATCCAGGACACGCTGCCCGATCTCGCGATTCTCGCGCCAGGGCTGGCCGAGCCCGAGCCGGCAGAGGTAGCGGACACCGCGGCAGAGTCGTCGATCGAAGCACCCACAGTCGATATTCCCAAACTGGACCTCGAGAACGCAGCCGAACTCATTGCCGACGATATTCCGGAGCTCGAACCGGAGCCTGTTGCCGAAACCGAGCCCGTACCGGAGCCCGAGCCGCAGCCGGAGCCCGAGCCGGAGCCCGAGCCGGAGCCCGAGCCGGAGCCCGAGCCCGAACCCGAACCCGTACCCGAGCTGGTCGCTGACGACTCCAGCGCGGACGAGGTGCCCGCCTGGGACCGTGATCCGACACTAGCCGAACTCAAGCCCGATCTCGATGCACTGGAGCAGGCTATGGCCGTGGCCCACGGCGCCAATACTCCCATCCCTGACGATGACGTTGATGGCCACGCGACAACCATCATCGATGCGAAGGAAATCGAGGAAATCCCGGAAATCACGCTGGACAATTCAATCCGTACTGGCGTCGAGAAGGAACTGCCGGAAGACCCGGGCATCGACCTCACCGGACGTGCGCCAAAAAAAGTCGATGCCGAACTGGAGAAGATCGCTTCCGAGCTTGCCAAGGCCAAGACCATCGAGGACGTGGACGACAAGATGGCGGAAACACTGTTCGGCTCCGAGATCAGCATGATTGCAGCACAGGTAGTTGCCAATTCCGGCGACGCCCCATCCGCAAATGACGAGCTGCAACTCGAGGCCGACGAACCCGCTGCGCCGAACGCTGTGCCGGAGCCAGAACCTGCGGCCGCCACCTCTGCGCCGCCGGAACCGAGGGCTGCCGAAGAAGTATCAATCGAAACGCGTACGTCAACACCCGGCACGAGTATGGACCTCTCAGCCTCGCAAAGGCTCAAGACGGTGCGCGCGCTCAACGCCGACTTGCATCCCTCGTTGCGCGAACCCGGTATCGATCGCGAGGTGGCCGGCGGCGCAGCGAACGAAGAATCTCCCGTGTCCATCGAAGACCAGATAAACACGTCTATCACCGAGACGCTCAAAGCCCTGAAGGTTCCGCCCGAGGTCGCCAACGAAGATGCCGACGATGGCAACACCAAGAGTGGCTTCTTCGGTCGTTTCAAACGCTCGTAACTTATTGACCTGTTGAACAATTTTAGCGCGTCAAGATTTTGACACGCGAGACCGGATCAGGCACCTTGCCGGCATGCATGAACTTCGATCGGGCCTCGAGGCCTGGCGCTATATCGCGCGGACGGATTCCGGACGCAAGCGGGTTGAGTCGTTCCTGCCGCTGCTACTTAGCATCGCTGGCGCACTCGGAGTGTTCCCTTTCGCCGTCCTGCGTTACATGCAGGGACAGTGGGTCGCAGCGCTCATCGATACCGTCATCGTCGGCGGTTTTCTCGCCCTGGGGCTCTACGTTTATTACACGCGACGGGTGCGCCTTGCGAGCATCGCGATCTCGATACTGTGCGCGGGCGGCGTGCTCGCGACGGTGTATCTCATCGGCCCGCACCAGGTCTACTGGACCTACCCCGCCCTGATGGCGATCTTCTACCTGGTCCGGCCGAGGCACGCTATCGTGCTCGCCGCAATAACCGTCGCGGCCCTGCTGCCGAAATTGCTGCCACTCGCCGACACACATGCGACGACGACGATACTGATCACAATTGTCGTTACGAGCACCTTCGCGTTTGCGTTCGCGTTCATAACCAACCGGCAGCGCGAGCAGCTGTTGCAGATGGCGACCAAAGACTCGCTGACCGGCGCCGGGAATCGCCGCGCACTCGACGCGAAGCTGGCCGAGTTAGTGAACATTTTCAATCGCAAGGGCGAGACCTCTTCGATAATCCTGCTCGATCTCGATCATTTCAAGAAAGTGAACGACATCTACGGCCACGCGAAGGGCGACGAGATACTCAAGAGCATCACGGAGATCATAAACCTGAGAATTCGCGTCACTGACAGCCTGTACCGCATCGGTGGCGAAGAGTTCGTGGTCGTACTCGATGGCCAGGACCTGCACAAGGCCGCGCATCTCGCCGAGCAACTGCGAACGCTCGTCGATGCCAATGAGCTGGTGCCCGACCAGTCCGTCACGATATCGCTCGGCGTCGCAGAACTCAAAGAAGGCGAGAGCGCCAACGACTGGCTGCACCGCGCCGACGAGGCACTCTACCGCGCCAAGGACGCGGGACGGAATTCGACGAGCCTGTCCGGCTAGTCTTCCACCGCGTCCAGCGCCTGCAGGCGAGCCGCCTCGAATTCATCGCCGGGATTCCAGCTGGGCAGCTCATCGGCATTCGCGATGGCAAGACCGGTCCAGTAGCCGAGCAATGCATCATCGACCATGCCGTCGAAACTCCAGGAGGGATCGTATTCATCGGTCGGCTGGTGATAATTAACCTCGGTGTAGTGATCGAGCTGCTGGCGCCCCCACTCGGGTGGCCTGTCGACGAAATCAGTGCCTGTATCGAGGTACATGGCCGGCACCCCGATCTTCGCGAAACTGAACTGGTCGGAGCGATAGAAGTAGCCTTTATCGGCGAACTGGTCCGGCTTCACGACCCGGCCCTGCTCCTCGGCAATCAGGTTCACGATGCTGTCGATCGATGATTTGCCGAGGCCAACGAACGTGACGTCGTGCGTGTGGCCCCAGATGTTGCCACCATCGTAGTTCAGGTTGGCCGCGATCTTTCCCGGTGCGAACGTCGGGTTGGCGGCATAGAATTCCGAACCGAGTAATCCCTGCTCTTCCGCACCCACGAGGTTGACTAGGATCGAGCGACGCGGCGCATTCGGCAAGGCCTTGATCGCTTTTGCGATCGCGAGCACCTGGGCGACGCCGGTCGCATTGTCCATCGCACCGTTGTAGATCACGTCACCGTCCTCGTTGGGTGTACCGATCCCGAGGTGATCGTGATGCGCGGTGTAGATCACGGCTTCATGCTTGAGCTCCGGGTCGCTGCCCTCGATCAGACCCAGTACGTTGGCCGACTGCACGCGCTCGATTTCAACGTCCATCGCGAGCGACGTCGTGACACCGAGAGGCACGGGCTCGAAGTCGCGGTTGTCGGCACGTTCGCGAAGTTCGTCGAGATCCAGCCCCGCCATGGCCACCAGCTCGCGCGCCGAGTCCTCGGTCACCCATGCGGCAACCTGGCTGCGCGGCTCGTCCCCGGCAGGCAGCTCGAACTGCACGCCCGTCCAGGAGGTTTGCACGACCTGGAACGGATAGCCCGCCGACGGCGCCGTGTGAATGATGATCGCACCGACCGCGCCCTGCCGGGCGGCGCTCAGGTACTTGTAGTCCCAGCGCCCGTACCAGAGACGCGTCTCGCCCGCGAACAGTTCGGGGTCCCAGTCCGGGTCGTTGTTCATCATGAGCAATACCTTGCCCTCGAGATCGACGCCCTTGTAATCATCCCATTCGTACTCAGGCGCCTGGATCCCGTAGCCGACGAATACGAGCTCGGCATCGGCGATCTCCGCCCGCTCCTGCTGCACACCGCTGCCCGCGATGAACTGGTCCCACTGCTTGAGCGTCAGGGACTGACCGTGACCATCGAAGGTCCATTCCGGCGGCTGAGCGGCATTTATGCCGACGAGGTCAAATGCCTGCTCCCAGCTGCCGCCGGCGGCGCCAGGCTCGAGGCCGAGCTCCGACATCTTCTCCGCAAGGTACTTTCTCGCCGCCTCGTCACCGCGACTGCCAGGCCCGCGGCCCTCGTAGCGATCATCCGAAATTTCCTCGACGATCGTCCGCATGTAGTCGCCCTGGATCTCTTCGGATGCTTGCTCCGCGACGGGGTTGCCACCGCCTGCCTCAATAGCGGCCGGCGACGATGCTACGGGAGTCTCAGGTTCGACGGGCGTTTCCTTGTTGCCGCAGGCGGCCAGCGCGCTGACCGCCAGGGTCAGCGCAATCATATTCAGTTTGTTCACTAGTGCTTTACTCCAGGGCAGGTTACCCGTTGAACAGTTCTTCGAGGAAATTCTGCATCGCCGTCCACGAACGTCGATCGGCGGTTGCATCATAAACAGTGCCCATCTGCTTGTCATTGGCATCCGGGTTCGTAAACGCATGCATCGTGTTGCCGTACGCGTGTATCTGCCAGTCAGCATCCATCGCCGTCAGCTCCTTTGCCAGCGCAACCGCATCGTCGGGTCGCGCCATCGGGTCGTCCCAGCCGTGCAGCGCGAGCACCCTGGCCCTGGCCTTGTTGCCGGCCGTATTGCCCGGCGCACCGAACAGGCCATGGAAACTGACCACTCCGGCCAGATCGGCGCCGGTTCGCGCAATATCGAGTACGCAGAGACCGCCGAAACAAAAACCGATCGCCGCAACCCTGGCGGCGTCGACCTGCTCCTGGGCCCGCATCGCGTCGAGCGACACGAGGAGGCGATTCTGCAGCATCGTGCGGTCGTCAAGGAAAGGCTGCATCAACGCTGCATTCTCTTCGGGCCCTGTGCCGCGTACGCCCTTGCCGTAAAGGTCCAGCGCAAATGCCGCATAACCGAGCCCGGCGAGTTCGTTTACCTTACCGTCCTCGAAGTCGCCGCGGCCGCCCCACGCGTGCGAGACGAGCACCCCGGGGCGCGGGTCCGGGAGCGCATCGTCCCAGGCAAGCATGCCTTCGAGCACGACATCGCCATCCTTGTAATCAATCAAACGGTTTTGTATAGCCACGGTCGATTCCTCACATCAGACAAAAACAGCTAGTCGCGACGAATGACAAAAACTTCGTAACGGCCATCAGGGCCAATGTACCAGGACGAAATCGTACTCGTGAGGCCGAGGATGAGCGCTCCGAACAATGCCGACCAGAAGCCGGACACCGAGAAATTCTCCAGCATCGCCGCAACCAGCCCGAACATCGCCGCGTTCAGCACCAGCAGGAACAGTCCGAGCGTCACTATCGTCAACGGTAGCGTCAGTATGAAAGCGATCGGTCGCACCACGCCGTTGACGATACCCAGCAATACGGCGGCGAGTATAAAGGTCCCGGTGCCGTCAATCGAAACGCCCGGTAGTAAACTGGACGCCAGGAAGAGACCCAGCATCGCGATCAGCATTCTTAAGACAATGCCCTGCATCGCCCTATTATGCGGCCTCGTCGCGGCCGAGACTAGCCTGCACATCCACGGTGTTCGTATGACCACCGATGTAATGGGCCGCCTCGCAGACTGTGATGTCGTACTTGTCACGCAACTTGTAAGCCGCGACATTGCCCGCTATTCCGCTACCGATGATGGCGATTCTCATGTTGCCGCTCCCTTGCCCGGTCCCGTCACCACTGTTGCGGCACCCGCTCGATCCTGCTGACGTCGTAGCCAATCGACTCGGCTAGCGCCAGCATGCGGTCGTAGTCGGATTCACTAATCGTCGGGGTACGCGCCATGATCCAGATGAAGTCGCGTTTCTGCCTTGCGATGATCGTTTGCGTATATTCGTCATCCAGGTAGACGATCCGGTAGTCGGCCTTTATCGGCCAGATGAAGCGCATACCCCAGAGCGCGTTCGTCTCGGAATCACGTACGAAACCCTTCGGATTGTACTCTTTCTGCTTCCCGTCGAACCCGTCCTTCAGGAATGTGAACGTCGTCTGGATGGAACCGTCGTCGTTGAGTTCGTAGGTCTCGACCGCGTTGTGAGCGCCTTTCTCGAGAAAGGTCGGGATATTGGCAATGACGTACCAGTCCCCCATGAATCGCTCGAGATCGACATATTCGACAGTCTTCATTTCGGGTCCTTTGGCTGCGCAGGCCGTAAGTAGACCAGCAAGCAGCGCAACGACGTATGTATTTTTCAGCCTTTTCATATCAGGTCAGCTCGTAACGGAGTATGCGTCCGCCTTTGGCGACGGATTCTAGAGCAAGCCATTCATCATCCTGTGAATACCACAGCGTGAGCTCCATCTTCCTGGCGGTGATTCGATACACCGAAGCGGCCATCTCTTCACCGCGGACGACAATGGGCTGGTCGCCAACGCGTTCGACCTCGACGTCGAGGTACTCGCCCGACTGAGGGTTCAGAAGCCTGGGCTGCCGCAGGAACTCGGGATTCCAGTAGGCAAATGTCATCACGCAGTCCTGCAGTGAACTGGTCGCTTCACCGTCATCGACGATGAAACCGTCCTTGTCGCGAGAACCGCTGATTGCCAGCTTCTTGCCATTGGCCTGGGTCCGGGCCTCGATCTTTTCGAGACAGCCGTCAGACCAGACCTCGGTCAGCGTGTGCCGGTAGCGAAACGCATTGATGAACAGGAACCGGACGTTGAAGCTGGCTTCGCTCGTAAGCAGCCGCTGCCCCTCGTCTTCCCGAAGCTCGAAGCGGTGATAGCCGATCTTCGAGCCGTCGAGCAGAACCGAGAAGTCCCAGCTCTTGGAGGCGCCGGGCGAACTCGCGAATGCAGGCACCGCCAGCAAGGCCGCCAGCAGCCACGTTTTCATTTGCCGACCTCCGCGAATTGCAGGGATTCGGTTACGCCATCGAGACGTTCCGCCAGCTTCATCAGTACGGGCATCACCAGGCCCCAACCGATCGCGAGTGCGATCATTGCCGGGTACAGCTCGAGGAACTCTATGCCGCCGAGCTTTTGCCCGGCGAGGTACGACGTGGGACCGCCTATGGCCCCGAAGAACGCCGCCAGCAGCGGTCTGCCCTTCAGCCAGCCCATCGAGAGATTCAAGGTTGTGCCGAACAGCATCCACATGGTCACGATCCAGTAAGGTGCCATGAGGTCGTTGAACAGGCCCGACGGGTAGGTAACCCAGCCGAGCGCGACGAGCAGGCTATCAAAAAACACACCGATGATGCCGCAGGTAATGACCAGCGCGAGCTCGGATTGCGGTCGGTGCGCCCGGCGCAGATGTAGGGCAAGAACCACGAGGAAGGCCAACGGGCCGAGCCAGGGCATTTGCTTGGCGGCGCCAATGACCGATGAGAACCAGCCGACCTGGAAGGCGGCGAAATTGATTAGTACGTGCATGTCAGGTGGCCGCCTTCTTGAAACGGTAGTGACTGACGAACCACTCTTCGCCACCGTTGTAACGAAACAGTTCCTCGCAAGCCATGAAGAACATGCGCCAGCGCATCCACCAGCGGTTCGACTCATGCTGGCCGTAAGTCTCGGCCAGGATGGGCATGATCGCGCCACGGCGCTCGTCCATCCGCTCGAGCCAGGCGCGGCAGGTCTTTGCATAGTGGATACCGTTCCAGTGCCAGCGCCTCTCGATGTTCAGGTGCTCGGGGAACATTAATGGCAGATCGACACTCGGCATGATGCCCCCGGAGAAGAAGTGCCGGCTCATCCAGTCGCTCGGCCCCTTGTCGATATACTCGTACGGCGTCGTGCGGTGCGTGAAGATATGCATGAAGAAGCGGCCGTCGGGAGCCAGCCACGAATTGATCCTGCGAAAAAGCTCATCGTAGTTGCGCATGTGCTCGAACATCTCGATCGAGACGATGCGATCGTAGGTGTCGCCGGCCTCGAAATCGTTCATGTCACAAACCTGCACGTCGATGTTCTCGATGTTCCGGCTGGACGCTTCGGCGAGGATGAACTCGCGCTGTGTTCGGGAATTGGATACGGACGTGACCGATGCGTTCGGAAAATGCTCCGCCATCCACAGTGATAGCGAGCCCCATCCGCACCCGAGATCCAGGATCTTCATTCCGTCGCGGATTCCAGCGCGATCGACAGTGATGCGCAACGCCTCGGCTTCGGCCTCGGAAAGCGAGCCAACGTCCCTCGACCAGTGACAGCAGCTGTACTTGCGATTCTCGCCGAGGACTTTCTCGAAGAAGGACGCCGGCACTTCGTAGTGTTGTTCGTTGGCAAGTTCCGGAACGAGTGCTATCGGCGACGTGCGCATCATCGTTGTGAATTCTGCGAGCGTTGCAGCGGCCATCTCTACATCCCCGGCATGGATTTCAATGAGCTTGCGCTCCAGGAGGCGTCGCATACCGCCACGAATAACCGTGTCAGGCACGAGTCCCGTTTCGGTCCAACTGATCGCTCTTGCTGCTACGCTGCCCATGACTGGTCTCCGCTTGATCGTTGGAAGGAATATACGGGCGGCGATTCGTACCAACAATGGCTCGGAGGCCACTGTTACACTCGCTTACATATAGACATAGAATGCAGCAGGGCCGCGGTCTGCTAGAATCGGCGTCCAGCCCCGGTAGCTCAGTCGGATAGAGCACCAGATTCCTAATCTGGGGGTCAGAGGTTCGAATCCTCTCCGGGGCGCCACGTACCGTTTTTTTGTAATTCAAATAGCCCGGTGTTGGCTGGAAGACAAGCGAATGGATGAGCAATCACCGATAGCCAACCTGTTGGCGAAACATCAGGGCATCCTGCTCCGGATGGCGCTGCGTATCACGATCTATTACGCCATTCTCGCCGGCGCCGTTGCGCTGGCCGTCGCGTTCGTGCCGGGGTTCGCCAGCCAGCTGCCGCTCGGCGGTGTGGGTGAAATCGCCGACTACGGCAGCGCCAGCGTCTACGACCTGGAGGACGCGCTGCTCAGCGCCGATGACGAAGAACTCGAAGAGATCGTCACCGAGAACACGAGGGCAAGACTCGCGCGTGGCCCGCTCTGGCTGTTGGGAGCGACGACGCTTTTCTATGCGATGGCATCCACCCTGTTGCTCATGTTGCCAGTCTCCTGGGTTTATAAAGCCATACATACAGACAGCGTTTACGACCACTCGATCGACACTACGACCCTCGTCTTACCGGCTGTCGTCGCCGGTATCGTGACCGTCGTGCAGCACAGTCTTGCGCTGGCTTTCAGTCTTGCCGGCATTGTTGCCGGCGTTCGCTTCCGACGTGCCCTGAGTGACACCTTCGACACGTTGTTCATCCTGGCGTCGATCGGCGTCGGGATCGCCGCCGGCGTCAAATCGATAGAAATCGCCGTCGTGCTGACCGTGTTCTTCAACTACGCAGCCATCGGCGTCTGCGCCTTTGGCGACGGCCTCGAATCACAACATGTCGTGCGGCGCGACCTGCTCAAGAAACAGGCGAAGGTGGCAAAACAACGGGAGAAAGAAGCCCGCTCCGGGCCTGGCGGCCCGATGTCCAATCTCTAGGCCTAGTCCCCGGATTCTTCCTGCCTCTCGAGCATTTCGGCGAGTTCTTCTTCCCCACGACACCGGCCGTAAATTTCCTTCTGCAGCCGTTTCGGGTCGTCGAAGATGGCGAAGTAGTCCTCGAGCCATTTCAGGGTCTTCTTCTTTTTCTTGGCTTCGAGTTCGCGTGTGTTCGCGAAAAGCTCGAGGATCGCCTCGCGTTTTGACATCACATGCTCGATCGCATCCTCGACGATCCCCGGCGGATGGCAAAGGCCGCGGTAGTAGCGCGAGCGTACGAAGCGGATCGGCATGTGTGACGGCGGCGCAGCGTATTTGGCGTTGATCAGCCCGGCCAGGTCGAAATCATACGGGACCGCAAAACGCACGTCGGCATCATCGGGGGACGCGAGGATCTCGGTGTTGTGGCAGCACCGCCGCCCCTCGGGTCCCTGCAATACCGAGTAGTCGTAGTTCGCTATGAGCAGCTGGAACAGGTCCACGAGTGCCGTGTAGGGGCGATCGATCTGGTCGAACCGGTTCTCAACGACGCCCAGCTTCATGAGGTCCAGGCGTTTCGCCAGGTCGTTATCGTCCTCGATGACAAACACGAGGTCAGTCCAGGGCTGTTTCTTTTCGTCGGTATCCACGTAACTCAGCCTGATCAACCGCGTGGCGAAACTTCGCTCAGTGAGAATCTCGAACGTCCGGTAGGCGAGGTACTCGAGTACGACGTGCTGCTGGGACAGCGGCCCGTCCTGGCACGGCGCTACGACCTTGAGCTTGTTCTGTCCGGCGAACAATGTGCCCTTGACCTGTTTCTTCTTGAAGTTGAGCTGCAACGGCGGTAACGCGCAATTCTCGCGGCGAAAGAGGCCGCGCGTGCGAATGGATACGTCGAGGCGTTTGGTCTCGCCGTTCTCGTCCGAATAGCTCCACTGCCCCGGCTGGTAGATTCGCACTTCCTGGACGCGCTGCGCGTAAGCTTGTGCAATCGGCGCAGTCAGCACCGCCTTGATGACCGAGTCATCCTGGAACAGTGGTTTCTTGTCGCCCGCGACGGCCTGCTGCGTCGCGCACAGTACAAAAAGAACAAGGCCGGGAACGAATGTTTTCACAAGTCACGTTTATACGGTTTCGGGGGGCGTATGTTATACGAAGATACCGATAGACAACGGCGGCACAACGCAATGCCGACCGCCGGCCCTGCATTTTCAGCGCATTACCGGGAATAGTGTGTCGGACCATTTGGACCTATACTGCCGCGTACAGGCGTCGACGCGTGTCGGGGACCGCCACAAACAGGAGACCAACATGCTGGAAGCCGGCTCAAGGGCACCGGAATTCGAACTGGCGAACGACCAGGGTGGAGAAACTACGCTGTCCGATTTGCTACAGAACGGACCGCTGATCCTCTATTTCTACCCGGCGGACTTCACGCCAGGATGCACCAAGGAGGCATGCTCCATTCGCGACATCCACGACGAGATTCAGGCCGTCGGTCTCCAGGTTGCCGGCATCAGTCCGCAGGACACTGACAGTCACGAGCGGTTTCGCGACGAGTATGAATTGCCCTTCATTCTGCTCAGCGACCCCGAGAAAGTGGCTATCAAAATGTATGATGTCGACGGTCCGTTCGGCGTCGGCGTTCGCAGGGCAACCTTCCTGATCAACCAGGATCGCACAATCCAGGATGCCGTAATGGCCGACGTACGCATCGGCCGGCACCAGGAATTCATCGAAAAGGCCGTGATCCTGCGTGAGACAGCAGGCCTCAAGTCCGGCGGCTAGTCGCCCTGCACCGTGATGACCACGCGTCGCGTATGCGGCGCATGGCGGTGCTCCCAGACAAAGATCCCTTGCCACGTACCCAGCGCGCATGCGCCATCGCGCACGGGCAGGTTCAGGTCGGACTGCGTCAGAACGCTGCGCACGTGTGCCGGCATATCGTCGGGACCCTCGGCCGTATGCGTGAAGATCGGGTCCCCGTCGGGCACAGTCCTCGACATGAAGGACTCCATATCCCGAAGCACGGCCGGATCGGCATTCTCGCAGAGCATCAGCGAGGCGCTCGTATGACGAACGAAAACATGGCAAATGCCGACCCCGATCCCGGTGCCACGAACAAAGGACTGCACGTCACGGCTGATGTCGTAGGTGCCGCGTCCGCGGGTCTTCAACGTGAGTTCGTGTTGCGCGATCAAGGGACGTACGGCTCACCGTAGCGCAGGCGGATCGTCTTGGTCTTGCCAAACCACGGGATCGACACGATATAGATGTTGTCGTACTCGTTCTCCGCGATCGGTCGCACATTCTTGCTCGCGCCCATCCCGCCGATCATCTCTGGCACGGTATTGCTGTGCCCCACGACGAGAATAATCTTGCCCTTGTATTCCCTGACGAGATCCTCGATGAACAGCTCCGTGTCAGCCGCGTCGTAGGAGATAACCGGCAACCCGAGCGCATCAGCAACGGGCTTCGCGGTCTCTTCGGTACGCCGGTATGGCGTCGAGTAGACGGCATCGACGCCGAATCCCGGGATGACGTCGGCATCGACGAGCTGGCGCGCCAGTTCGGCGGCTCGTCGCCTGCCGGCGGCACTCAGTGCGGGATTATCGGCAGGTTCCGCTGCTTTCTCGGCATGCCGCACGAAGATGACGGTCGTGGTCGCCTGAGATTCGAAGAACCATGCAAGCCCGACGGCTATCGCCGTGTAGATGATGATGATCTGGATCCTGCGCTGCCGCCGCCGACGGCGCCGATCCTTGTCTGTGTTGTTGCTGCGCATGGACAGCGACTTTACGAGTTTTTTACGGTCTTGACTACGCCGGCCTAGGAGTCGCGATGGTCCTCGTCGGCATCCAGGACGTGATACTCGCCCTCGATGACGCCTCCGGGATGCGGGCGGGACGCTTCGCCAGTCTGCTGACCTTGCGCCCGCAGCTTGCGGTTGAACCACCACATGCGCAGGCCGAGGACCGCGGCGAGGACGGCGACGATGCTGCCCAGCACGACGAAAGCGACGAAGCCGAGCACGATCGACACGCCGATAGCGAGCGCGCCGACGACGATAACAAATACGTTGGCAATCGGGTTACCGGCAGGCATGCCACGATTCACCGAAGAAAATTTCAATTTAACGCCCTCGTTGCCGCCTATTCAGCGGACTTCATCGTATAAAAGCCCTCGAACCAGGGCGCCCAGGTCTCACCCTCATCGGTCGACTGCTCGAAAAACTGCCTGACACGGCCGTCGGGCAGCGGGGTCCACAGGCCGCGAAACGGCAGGGTCGTCCCGTTGGCGACATAGTGGATCGTTCCGACGAGCAACATCCCGTCGTCCGTCAGGCCGCCGCGAATATTGATCTGGCTGCCACTGGCATCGTTCCATACCTGCACCCACTCATCCGTGATCTTGTCGACGTAGTTGATGCTCATGCCGCCGCCGCCCGTGGCGCTCTGCCAGTTCTCGATCAGCACACAACCGCGCTGGGCTCGGCTGATCTCGTTCTTACCGGCGAAGGTGCCATTGGCAACATGTACTTCCCAGGCCCCCAGCCAGAAATCAAACTCCGCGAACTTGTCGTCCTGCTCACAAGGGAAGACCGGTGCCTGGGCCTGCGAAAACGCGGGTGCACTGAAACAAATTAATATCAAAAACAGATATTTAAAGGTTTTTCTTAAAGTGAACATTAAGTAACTCCGCAGGCCCTCCCTCGTAGTGAGACCACCTGACGAGGGCCGGGTTCGTTCCTGCGCGTATGTCTTACTGCAGACTATGGGGCGCCGGCGCCGGTATTTCAATGCAGTCGGGCAATGAGGTTGAATCCTCGGAGCACTGCAAGCACAATTCGCCGTCACGCGACGCCGGAGAGGTGGCAGAGCGGTTGAATGCACTGGTCTTGAAAACCAGCAAAGGTTAGTAGCCTTTCGTGGG
>Ga0209456_10000096_pt1 | contig 46185 bp, 43 predicted proteins | sample COG_11_FD_184755 | JGI IMG/M metagenome (GOLD analysis project Ga0209456, IMG submission 184755) | Pelagic marine sediment microbial communities from the LTER site Helgoland, North Sea, for post-phytoplankton bloom and carbon turnover... | ecosystem: Environmental > Aquatic > Marine > Neritic...
TTAAGTGAATTATTAATATAAGGTTTGTTCATTAAACTAAAGCGAATATTTCAGAAAATTTAAAACCATTTAATCAGTAATTGTACAATGGTAAACACAGAGGAATTTGTACGGCGTTTAGAAAAAATACTAAAATATTATGGACTTTCCGCTTCAGCTTTTGCGGATAAAATATCCGTCCAAAGATCTACTATTTCACACTTACTCACTGGCAGAAACAAACCCAGCCTTGAATTCGTCCTAAAAGTTGTTAAGTCGTTTCCCGAAGTTAACCTTTATTGGTTGCTAAATGGAAAGGGTACGTTTCCGGCTGTTCAAAAAGAAACAGATGCGCCCTACTCTACCAAAACTGTATCCTCGACAGAATATCCATCCAACTCGAAATCAATTAAAAAAATAATAATTTTTTATGAAGATGGAAGTTTTGAGGCATTTAACAAAAATGCGGGGCAATAGCAACATCACTTCATAAATTCGAATAAACCACGACATAGATATCCGTACTATTTTGTTATTTTGCAACTATGAAATGGTTCTTCCTCATTGTTTGTATATTTCTTATCGTAAGCTCTTGCTACCAACCTAAAAGAGACTGCAAGGCTTTTAAAAATGGTACTTTTACATTTACTTCAACAATAAATAACGAAGAAAAGACAACCACTTTTGTTCGGAATGACAATATTGAAATCGATTTTTATGAAGGGAAAAGTGATACTTCCTCTGTAAGGTGGATAAATGATTGTGAATATATAGTGCAGAAGTTGAACCCAGGGAATATGGCCGAAGAGAAATCAATTCATATGAAAATACGAACCACAACAGATAGCTCCTACTCTTTTGAGTATGGGATTGTAGGTGAAACAAATAAATCTGTGGGAACTGCTATAAAAATTAAGTAATTATGTTCGAAATTCTAACAAGTCCGGATGCCTGGGTAGCCCTGTTAACCTTAACCTTTTTAGAGATAGTTTTAGGTATAGATAATATTGTATTTATATCGATTGCCGCTAACAAGTTGCCTGCAAAGGACCAGCGCAAAGCTACAAATCTAGGATTAATATTGGCCATGGTTCAGCGTATCATATTGCTGTTTGCGGTTTCCTTTCTTATTGGATTAAAGATTCCCTTTTATTATATCAACGCCTCCTGGATCTCTATAGGGATTAGTGGCCAGGCCCTGATCTTGTTTTTTGGAGGTATTTTCCTTCTGTATAAAAGTACTTCAGAAATTCATGAAAAGGTAGAAATGCCGGAACATGACGAAGACGAGTTGAAATCTAAGAATATCACCAGTCTCTCAAAAGCAATAGTGCAAATTATTATAATTGATTTTATATTTTCCATAGATTCAATATTAACGGCTGTAGGTATGACCAATGGCATTGGTGATAAGCCTATGGATGCCCTGATACTAATGGTTATCGCTGTTGTTATTTCTATCATTATCATGATGATCTTTGCGAATCCAATTCGGGTTTTTATTAATAATCATCCTTCCATGCAAATACTCGCTCTTTCCTTTTTAATTCTAATAGGATTTATGCTTATTGCAGAAGCTGCGCATCTAAGCCATGCAAGAATCTTTGATCAGGAGATTGGAGCTATTCCGAAAGGATATTTATATTTTGCAATTGCCTTCTCTTTATTAGTGGAATTTTTAAATATGAAGTTGCGCAAAAAAAATAATCCAAAAGAGGTGCCGGACGAGCAAACATAAAACCCAGACAGGTTTAATCCTATTCGCTTTAGATTTCAGGATAATATACCACTAAAAGCTACAACATTTGTGATTCCTGAAGCTTTTGTTGCTGTTTTACTGTCAAAGTACTGCCGTCATGGCTCCATCCCGGTGGTCCAAAAATATACATCAAGGCATGGGAAAGCTTTTTCGACTTTTTTACATCCTTCCAGATGTCTTTATACTCATGTGTGAGGATCACTAGAGGATTAAAAGAGTTTGGGGAATGAGTAACGCCGTATTTAATCTTTGTATCATCATTCAGCTCTTTCCAGGTGCCGAAGACTTTATCAAAAATATTGAGGATTCCCCCATGATTTTTGTCCAGATACTCTACGTTTGTAGAATGATGTACCTGATGCATAGTGTGTGTATTAAAAATCTTTTCTAGGAACCCCATTTTTGGAATATAGACAGAATGCAATTGAAATTGCCACATAATCTCTATTCCTATACACACAATTACCATTTCTGGTGGAAAACCTAATGCGGGCATCCACATATAGAAAAAAGGTTTGTGAAAAATTGTGAACCATCCATTGCGAACTGCGGTACCCAGGTTAAAATTATCAGAAGAATGATGGACGATATGACCTGCCCAAAATAATCTTATTTCATGGTTTGCCCTATGAAAACAATAGTAGGTAAAATCATCGGCCAACATGCAAAGTAACCATACATACCAAGCATAGCCAAAGGACTCATACCCCAAAAGGTTAGTCCGAACTCCATTCGTAACAGGGTTAAAAAATTCGTAAGACACCTCAAAAAGTGCTATTGCAAAGATAATTTTAAACAACGGTCCTATTATGGCAGCTCCAATGCCCATGGCACCACTGGCGAACAAATCCTTCCAGTTATATAATTTTTCGTCTCCATGTGTTTTGCTATATATAAGTTCAAAAATAATTAGAACAATGAAGCAGGGGATACCGTAAATCAGGGGGTTAGTAAAATCCATACATTTGTTGCAGTTTTCTTTTTATTGTTGCAAGTTTTTGTAATTATAGCCAAAACAAATACAATTCACAAGTTAAAATTAGTATCATTATAATTATAACATATGAATACTTTAAATATTGCTAAAAAAGCTTTGTTTGTCCATCGTCATCTTCCTTATTAAGACTGTCTTTGATATTTGCTTGATTATTTTTTTGTTTTAATTTTTTATTTAAGCCTTTAGTCTCAGGAACTAAATTTTCTTCATCCACCACCTCAATATCCAGAGTGTCATGAACTTCCGGTACTTCGTATGGCAAGGGATCCAACGCATTTATCTCGAGGACTTTTTCCTTGGTTAGTCGATTTCCCATGGCAGAACTGCCTTTAACACTAATAAACTCCTCTATATTGATTGTAAGATTGTCCATACGTTCCTCGCCACGTTTTTTGGAAAACACTAATTCCGCCATAGGCCGATAATCTGTAAATACTTTTTCGAGATAGGATTTTGAGTGGTCTGTAATAACTTTTTCTTCTTTATCCCAGTTATCAACAAGAAATCGTTTTAGGTAAAACAATTCCTTTTCTCCTTCCCAGTATATTACAGATATAGGTTTATTGGGGATCCATTTTTCCAATACAATTATATCGTCATCAAAACGCATGGTTAACTCCGGAATAACCACTTTAAGCATCCCTTTTTGATTAACTATTAGAAGTCGGTCTTCATTGGTAAACTCACCTAAGAGTTCGCCACGGTTATCCACATTCAGCCGCTGAACCGTATCGTCAAACCAAATCTTTCGAGGTTTAAGCGTGGAAAGTCCTTTTTCTTTAAGTTCCACTCTTTTTACCGAATATTTAGTTACAATATTCCCTTTTGAGGCACGACCCTTTATCATCACATCTGCAAAATCCAGGTCCCACTTTAATTTCTTTATGTTGCCGGCTTGCCTGAGCAAAACCGTAACTACTTCTGCTTCACCATTTGGGTTTGCAGAAAAATAACTAATATCAGAACTATTTTTACCAGCTGTTAGATCGTAAAGTTTATCACGTGTAATTCCGGTAACGTTAAAGCGCTTGACATAACTAGATCCTCCTCTTCCATTCTTATAAATCATATTATAGGTTGTGCGCTGGTCCTTTTTCTTAAACACGGCTACGTGAATTATGTTTTTACCAATAAATATTTTTGAATCTACCTTCGTAATCATCATATGACCACTTTTGGTAAATACGATGATATCATCTATATCACTGCAATCTGTTACATACTCATCGCGCCTTAACGAAGTTCCAATAAAACCCTCCTCTCTGTTCACATAAAGCTTAGTGTTTCTTATAACCACTTTTGTTGCCTCAATATCATCAAATATTCTAATTTCAGATTTGCGCTTTCTGCCTTTACCGTATTTACTTTTTAATTCCTTAAAATACGAAATAGCGAAATCTACCAAATTAGCCAGGTGACCTTTAGTTTGAGCAATTTTATCTTCCAGACTTTCAATATACTGTTGTGCTTTATCTAAATCAAATTTGGATATTCTTTTAATCCTGATTTCCGTAAGCCTTATAATATCTTCTTCCGTCACTCCTCTTTTGAGGTGTTTAATATGCGGCTTTAGTCCTTTATCTATAGCGCTAATAACTCCTTTCCAGGTTACTTCTTCTTCTATATCCCTATAGATCCGGTTTTCTATAAATATTCGTTCCAGGGACGCAAAATGCCATTGTTCCTGTAGTTCAGATAACTGTATCTCCAATTCGGTCTTAAGCATTGCTACCGTGTTGTCTGTAGAACGTTGAAGCATTTCTGTGACCCCTATAAATAAGGGTTTATTTTCTTCTATAATACAGCTCAAAGGAGAAATTGAAGATTCGCAGGAAGTAAACGCGTAAAGGGCATCGATGGTCTTATCTGGTGAAATACCTCCCGGCAGATGTATCAGTATCTCAACCTGTGCTGCCGTATTATCTTCAATCTTCTTTATTTTAATCTTCCCTTTATCATTGGCTTTAAGGATTGAATCTATTAATGAAGAAGTATTTGTGCCATATGGTATTTCATTAATAACCAGTGTATTTTTATCAAGTTGTGAAATTTTAGCTCTTACCCTTACTTTGCCTCCCCTTAATCCATCATTGTAGTTGGTTACATCAATAATTCCAGCGGTAGGAAAATCAGGAAACAATTTAAAGCGTTGACCTTTTAAATGCTTAATAGATCCGTCAATAATCTCGTTAAAATTATGAGGCAGAATCTTAGTAGACAAGCCAACGGCAATACCTTCTGCTCCCTGAGCCAGCAATAAGGGAAATTTAACAGGAAGATTTACAGGTTCTTTCTTTCTGCCATCATAAGATGACTGCCAATCGGTAATTTTTGGGCTAAAGACTACCTCCAATGCAAATTTGGATAGTCTGGCTTCAATATAGCGGGATGCTGCGGCCCCATCTCCCGTTAAAATATTACCCCAATTCCCTTGAGTGTCAATAAGTAGTTCTTTCTGGCCTATCTGTACCATCGCATCGGCTATACTTGCATCGCCATGAGGGTGATATTGCATAGTATGGCCAACTACATTAGCAACCTTATTATACCTGCCATCATCCAACTCCTTGAGTGCATGCATAATTCTGCGCTGTACGGGCTTAAAACCGTCTTCAATTGCAGGTACTGCCCTTTCTAAAATCACATAAGAAGCATAATCTAAAAACCAATCCTTATACATGCCCGTAACCCGGGTAAGTGCCTCCTGGTCACTACCATGGTTTTCTTCATGCGCTTCATTTACTTCGTCATTCTCCTCCATTAAGAAAGATTAGTATTAATCTAATTTATAGTTAATTATTTTCTATTAAGTCAACTTCAACTTTAAGGTTTTTAATAATAAATTCCTGACGATCCGGAGTATTTTTTCCCATATAAAATTTTAAAAGTTCTTCAATAGATAATGCCTTATCGAGCATAACTGGCTCTAAACGTATGTCATCTCCAATAAAGTGTTTAAACTCATCCGGCGAAATTTCACCCAGTCCTTTAAAACGTGTTATTTCCGGTTTTCCAGTCAACTTGGCCATCGCTTCATTCTTTTCGTCCTGACTGTAGCAATAAAACGTTTCTTTTTTATTTCTTACTCTGAATAAGGGTGTCTGTAAAATATATAAATGATTCTCCTTTATTAATTCAGGGAAAAATTGAAGAAAAAACGTAATAAGTAATAATCGGATATGCATGCCATCTACATCGGCATCGGTAGCTATTACAATATTATTATAACGCAAATCCTCCATAGATTCTTCTATATTCAGAGCAGCCTGAAGAAGGTTGAATTCTTCATTTTCGTACACTATCTTTTTTGACATTCCATAGGAATTCAGAGGCTTGCCACGAAGACTAAATACCGCCTGTGTATTTACATCTCTCGATTTAGTAATGGAACCTGAAGCCGAATCACCCTCTGTAATAAACAAGGTCGATTCTAAGCGTCTGTCGCTTTTCATATCTCCCAGATGCAACCTGCAATCACGTAATTTCTTGTTGTGCAGGCTTGCTTTTTTTGCTCTTTCCCGAGCTAGCTTTCGTATTCCTGAAAGTTCTTTGCGTTCTTTCTCCGCCTGGACAATCTTATATTGGATTTTTTCCGCCGCTTCTGAATTTTTATGTAGGTAATTATCGAGTTGTTTCCCTATAAAGTCATTGATGTAGGTTCTTACAGTAGGGAGTCCCCCTCCCATATCTGTCGAACCAAGCTTGGTTTTAGTCTGACTTTCAAAAACGGGCTCCATAACCTTTATAGAGATAGCAGAAATAATTGATTTTCGTATATCGGACGCATCATAATTCTTACCGTAATAGTCTCTAATTGTTTTTACTATGGCCTCTCTGAATGCAGCTTGATGAGTACCACCCTGCGTGGTGTGTTGACCGTTAACAAAGGAGTGGTATTCTTCACTATACTGGGTTTTACTATGTGTAATAGCAACTTCAATATCGTGCCCTTTTAAGTGAATTATAGGGTATAACAAATCCTCTTTGCTATTGTTATCTTCCAGCAAATCCTTAAGTCCGTTTTCAGAAAAGAATTTTTCTCCATTAAAAACAATAGTCAGTCCCCGATTGAGATATACATAATTTCTTAGCATGCGTTCTACATACTCATTTCTATATATGTATTTCTTAAATATAACCTCATCAGGGATAAATGTAATCTTCGTCCCTCTTCTCCTGGAAGTTTCTTCTAAAAGTTCTTCATTTACTAATTCACCAGTTTCAAATTCAGCAGATTTGGATTTGCCATCCCTGTTAGACTCTACTTTAAAATAAGCAGATAAGGCATTAACAGCCTTTGTTCCAACACCATTAAGACCAACAGATTTTTTAAAGGCGCGTGTATCATACTTACCACCGGTATTCATTTTAGAAACTACATCAACCACCTTGCCTAATGGTATTCCCCGGCCATAGTCCCTAACGGTTACTTTTTCACCTTGTATAGAAATGTCAATGGTTTTTCCGGCACCCATGACAAATTCATCAATACAATTGTCTATAGTTTCTTTTAGTAAGATATATATGCCGTCATCAGCAGAAGATCCATCCCCAAGTTTTCCAATATACATACCGGGACGAAGACGAATATGCTCCTTCCAGTCTAGAGATCTTATGTTATCTTCGGTATATTGTGATTCTGCCATGATATTTGGGGATTACCCTGCTAATATAAAATTTCAAGGCAGAAATCAAAATGTGCACTATAGAAAGTAATTAACAATAATACACCATGTATTGTTGATAGCGAGATTATGGTGCTATATAAAAAGACAAATCCAAAGATGTATTCTCTTAAACATTAAACCTAAAATGCATAACATCACCGTTCTTTACTACATACTCTTTTCCTTCCACACGCATTTTCCCAGCTTCTTTAACTTTTGCTTCACTTCCATAGGCAATGTAGTCGTTATAGGAAATTACCTCAGCCCGAATAAATCCTTTTTCAAAATCTGTATGGATAACTCCTGCTGCCTGGGGGCCCGTGGCACCTACTTTAATGGTCCAGGCCCTTACCTCCTTAACTCCTGCCGTAAAATAGGTTTGAAGGTGCAGTAGGGAATAAGCTGCTCGTATCATTTTAGACGAGCCCGCCTCCGTCAACCCTAAATCTTCTAAAAACATTTGTCGTTCTTCGTAAGTATCTAATTCGGTAATGTCTGCTTCTGTGCCAACAGCCAGAACAATTACCTCTGCCTGCTCATCTGCAACAGCAGCTTTTACCTGTTCTACATAATCATTTCCTGAGACTGCAAATGCCTCATCAACATTACAGATATAAAGAACAGGTTTGTCTGTAATAAACTGCAGGGGATTAATAAAATCCTTTCGGTCGTCATCATCAAAAGTTAAGGCCCGCACAGATCTTCCAGCCTCTAAACCCTCTTTTACAATCTGCAGGACAGCGGCCTCTTTTTGAGCCTCTTTATTCCCTGTTCTGGCCGCTCTAGTTACCTTGTCTAACTTCTTTTCAACGGTTTCCAGATCTTTTAGCTGTAATTCCATGTCTATAGTCTCTTTATCCCTGATAGGATCTATAGAGCCATCCACATGAACTACATTATCATTGTCAAAACAGCGTAAAACATGTAAAATAGCATCGGTTTCCCTTATATTACCTAAAAATTGATTTCCTAAACCTTCTCCTTTACTGGCTCCTTTTACCAGGCCGGCAATGTCTACAATTTCTACTGTAGCGGGAATAACCCTTTCAGGATTTACCAATTTTTCCAATTTTTCTAGCCTTTGATCAGGTACGTTAACCACCCCAATATTTGGCTCAATTGTGCAAAATGGAAAATTTGCACTTTGGGCCTTTGCATTGGATAAACAATTAAAAAGAGTTGACTTGCCAACATTAGGGAGTCCTACAATACCTGCTTTCATCTATTATATCTTAGAAACATCCAGATAAGCTAAAACCAGCTTACGATATTTTGGGTGCAAATATAGTTTTTACCTGTATATTTAGAATCATTTAAACTGCTATTATGAAGAAAATTACCCTTCAGGGAATTTTGTATGATGAGAAGTCGTCTTTTTTAAAAGGTCCTGCCCTGGCACCACCAAAAATTAGAAGTCTTTATAATAGTCCGTCTACTAATTACTTTGCCGAAAACGGCTTGGAAATATTACCTGCAAGTTTTGATGACAAGGGAGATTTTAAAGTTAGTACCTATTTTGACATTGAAAAATTTACCTATGAAAATATTAAGAGCAATAAGCACTTGTTGACTTTAGGAGGTGATCATTCAATTACTTATCCTGTTATAAAGGCTTTCAATAAAGTTCATGGAACTAAAGATTTGATTCATATCGATGCTCATGCCGACCTATGTGACACATTTGAGGGAGATAAATACTCTCACGCTTGCCCATTTGCAAGAATCATGGAGGAAAAATTGATCAATAGATTGATACAAATTGGTATAAGGACACTTTCAAAACATCAGCGTGAACAATCAGAAAAATATGGCGTTGAAACCATTGGAATGAGACAAATACACAAATCAAGCTCTTTAGAACTTAGAAATCCGGTTTATATCTCTTTGGATATGGATGCTCTTGACCCTGCCTATGCCCCAGGTGTTTCCCATCACGAACCAGGTGGCTTGAGTACACGGCAGGTATTAAATATAATTCAGGCCATAGAAGTTCCTATTCTTGGAGCCGATATAGTTGAATACAATCCAACCCGAGATATAGATGATATTACAGGTATGGTTTGCGCAAAATTATTTAAAGAAATAGCTTCGAAAATGATCGAGAACAACCTATAGAAAACTAATCTATTCGGGGTGCATAAATCGTTGCTTGGCTAGTAGTTCATCCTCCCTCTCTACCCTATCTTCATCCGGAACACAACAGTCTACCGGACAAACGGCAGCGCATTGAGGTTCTTCATGGAATCCCATGCATTCCGTACATTTATCTGGGGCTATATAGTATATCTCATCACTTATAGGTTCCTGTACTTCTTCAGCGTTTACTGACTTTCCATCTGGTAATACAACCTCTCCTTTAAGTGAGGTTCCATCGTTATAGCGCCATTCATCTGCACCTTCATATATCGCGGTATTTGGGCATTCGGGTTCGCAGGCTCCACAGTTAATACACTCATCTGTAATAATAATAGCCATATTTTTCTTTTTCTTTTAATATGCAATATACTTGCCCTGATTGTTGCTACAATGTCGCAGCATGCATATTTTTGCGCAAAGGTAAATCCTTAAACACTATTGCACAAATATAATGGCCACACTGGAGCAGCGATTTAAAGCTTTTGTTAAACTTGGAGAATTTTTTAGAAATTTTACCAAGACTTCATCGGATAATTTAAGTTCTGTAGATAACAGCAATGAATGGAATTCAAAATTTGAGAGTGCTATTACTTTAGCCGGCCATAAAAATGGTTGGTTTACAAGAAAACAGGTGATGTTCGCCATAAGCACCTGGGCGGAAAAGCTCAACGAAAAAAACCTCAATGAATGGTTATTACCTTATCCTCTAGAGAATAATGCTCATAAAACTGTTGCTATAATAATGGCAGGAAATATTCCCCTGGTAGGTTTTCATGATTTTGTTGTTACACTTATAAGCGGGAACCGGGTTCTGACAAAATGCTCCTCCAATGATAATATACTCTTACCTTTTATTGCTAATTATTTAAAACATATTGAACCGGGGCTGGCTACTGAAATAGCGTTTAGTGAGGGAAGGTTAACCAAATTTGACGTAGTTATCGCAACTGGAAGTAATAATACGGCTCGTTATTTTGCACATTACTTTGGAAATAAACCTAATATCATACGAAAAAACAGAAATTCCATTGCCATACTTACAGGAGAGGAAACTAAAGAACAACTCAATGAGCTAGGCGAAGATATATTTCGGTATTACGGATTAGGGTGTCGAAATGTTTCCAAATTATTCGTTCCTGAGGACTATAGTTTCGATGATTTTTTTAAGAGTATAAATACTTATCAAAGTTTGATAGACAAGAATAAGTACTCGAATAATTATGATTATAATAAAGCCGTTTATTTGATGAGTGAATTTAAATTTCTGGACAATGGTTTTTTCTTACTAAAAGAAGATGTGGGGTATGCATCACCAATAGGTACGGCTTTTTACGAGAGATACGCCACGACTGAAGAATTGAGAAAAATACTTCTTAGGGATTCTGATCAGATTCAATGTATTGTTGGATGTGATATAATTGAAAATTCATTGCCGTTTGGTAAAACCCAAAAACCAGATTTATGGGACTATGCCGATGGAATGGACACTGTTGAATTCCTGTTAAAAACATAATATAATAGAAATAATCTATATTACTGATTAGTTTTTCGGGATTATTTATGACCTTTGGATTCTCAAAAAAATAAGTTAAAGATGAAAAAACATAATTTTAGTGCAGGCCCTTGTATATTGCCAACAGAAGTGATGCAAAAGGCGTCTGAAGCAGTTGTTGAATTGGATGGTATTGGTCTTTCTCTTATTGAAATTTCACATCGCAGTAAAGAATTTGTTGCTGTTATGGAAAAAGCAAGGTCTTTGGCTCTTGAACTTTTGGGACTTGAAGGAAAAGGATATAAGGCTTTATATCTCCAGGGAGGTGCAAGTCTGGAGTTTCTTATGGTCGCTTCTAACTTTTTGGAAACCAAAGCTGGTTATATCAATACCGGTACCTGGAGTACTAAAGCAATCAAGGAGGCAAAGTTATTTGGTGATGTAATAGAGGTTGCTTCTTCAAAAGATAAGAATTTCAATTATATCCCCAGAGGTTATGTGGTTCCTAATGACCTGGATTACCTCCACCTAACTTCTAATAATACCATTTTCGGGACACAGATAAAGGAATTTCCTACTACTAAAGTTCCATTAATTTGCGATATGAGTTCCGATATTTTCTCAAGACAAATGGATTTTTCCAAATTTGATCTTATCTACGCAGGAGCACAAAAAAACATGGGTCCGGCAGGTGCAACTCTAGTCATTGTTAAGGATGATATACTTGGACAAGTATCCAGACAAATTCCTTCCATGTTGGATTATCAGGTTCATTTGAGTAAAGATAGTATGTATAATACCCCGTCAGTTTTTGCGGTATATGTATCCATGCTTACACTTCAATGGTTGAAGGATATGGGAGGAATAGCCGCTATTGAAGAAATCAACGAAAAAAAGGCCAGTCTCATTTACTCTGAGATAGACCTTAATCCGGTTTTTAAAGGATTTGCGAAAAAAGAAGATCGTTCAAATATGAATGCCACGTTTATCTTAACAGATGAATCACTTAAAGATACCTTTGATGAAATGTGGAAAGAAGCAGGAATTAATGGATTAAACGGTCATAGATCTGTAGGTGGCTATCGTGCATCCATATACAATGCTCTTCCTTTGCAAAGTGTGGGTGTTTTAGTTGATGTAATGAGTGATCTGGAAAGAAGAGGTTAATTACCGTATAATAATAGAACCAAATAAATTTAACGTTTAACTTAGAACATCAGAGGATGAAAATACTTGCTAACGACGGCATATCACAAAATGGAATTTCAGCATTAGAAGAAGCCGGATTCGAGGTAATCGCAACCACGGTTGCCCAGGAACAACTAGTAGATTATATCAATGAAAATGAAATTATAGGGATCCTGGTTAGAAGTGCTACTCAAGTTCGTAAGGATATTATTGATAATTGCCCTTGTTTAAAGCTTATTGGCAGAGGTGGTGTGGGCATGGATAATATTGACGTAGCTTATGCCAAGGATAAAGGCCTACATGTCATTAATACCCCGGCCGCTTCATCTGAATCTGTGGCCGAGTTAGTTTTCGCTCATTTATTTGGTGGGGTTCGGTTTCTATATGATGCTAATAGAAATATGCCTCTTGAAGGAGACAGCAATTTTAAAAAATTAAAAAAATCATATGCTAAAGGCGTTGAGTTACGTGGTAAAACCCTCGGAGTAATTGGATTTGGCAGAATAGGGCAAGCTACTGCGAAAATTGCAATAGGGATAGGTATGAATGTTGTATTTCACGACCCTTTCATAGATTCGGCAACCATTAAAGTACCTTTCTTTGATGGGCGGTCAGTTAGTTTTGATTTTAATAATAGAACCAAGGAAGAGGTACTGAAAGATTCAAATTTTATCACAGTACATGTGCCGGCGCAAAAAGAATATGTAATTGGTAAAAAGGAATTTGATATAATGAAAGACGGGGTTGGCATTGTGAATGCTGCCAGGGGTGGTGTAATTGATGAAGTTGCTCTTATTGAATCTTTGGAGAATGGAAAGATTGCTTTTGCAGGCCTCGACACTTTTGAATCTGAACCTTCTCCGGAAATAAAGATTCTAATGCATTCAAAGATTTCACTAACTCCACATATTGGGGCTGCTACGGCAGAAGCTCAGGACCGTATTGGCCTGGAATTGGCCAATCAAATTATTGCACTTTTACAATAAGCCGAAACAACTAATAAAAGTTTTTGGTTTTATAAATTAAGAGAATTTTTATCCTTTAAGAGTATACGCTTTTTACACATTTTCCTAATGCTAATTTATAGGTTGTTTTCAAAAGTTTATTTCACAATTTGAACTTCTGATAGTGTTAAAAAGATCTTGCCGGTTTTGGATCCCTCCTGCTTGAGGGTTTTGTGATCAACTTCAGTTTCTTTCCCCAGAAAACGCAATGGTATTTTTACATTATTAACGGCAAATTCAACCTCAATAGTCCTTGGAAGAACATCCACATTATTATTATAGTCCAAATAGGTAGTAAAAACGCCTTCCATTTTAGTGCTTATTTCCGATTTTACTATCCTTTTTGCCTTGGTGTCCATAAAAATTGTCGCTATGGAGAAGTCAGATTTTGAAGAGGTGGGAATTAGATTAATAACCTTGCATAAAACACCTTTTTGGTTGGCTTCGCCCCTATTTACTGTTATAAATGGATGTTTAAAGATTTCATTTAAGGTAAGATCCAATCCCCGTTTAGGAAGCATAATAAAATCCTCAGATGTAACCTTAGTAGATTCTCCTTGTTTATATAACAATTTCCCGTATTTGGTTGGCATATTAATAAAACTGATATCTACATCCAGTTGTATTTGTGCATCATAGGACTTAATTGAATCCATACGCTTTTTTATTTGAAGGAGATCATTATCAATCTCCTGCCCGTTAATAGGATTCAGGCTTATTAAAAATATCGATAAAAAAAATAATCTTTTCATCCGTGAATGTCCCTTCGTTTAAAAATTAGTACGCCAATTATCATGGCAAGTATGGAATAACCCAACAACATTAAATTTTTAAAGTAAATAGTAGAATACGGTATCTCATAATAGAAAAAATACTGCCAGCTATCTGTTAACTTAGAAAAAAATAACTCATTGATGACTTCATTTTTAAAGTCGATTTTTAACAACAGGTTACTGCATATCAAAAAAATAGCCGATACAATCCAGGTCTTTGTAGCATCCTTTAAAATAACAGCTAGCGTTAAACTTATAACCGAAAAGAAAATCATAGTATTGGCGCCGGAAACAAATGCGCATATCAGTCTGAAAGAAGCATCGTCTGATTTAAAAAAATTCAATCCGTCTAAATACACAACTAAATCCCCATGTCCAAAAATCCAATACGAAATAAAAAAGGAGCTAACCGCCAAAATAAGAACAATTAAAAGCGTAAAGGCTATCGAAACGATATATTTACTCAATATAAAATACAACTTACTCACCGGTTGAAGCATAACTGTCTCCACGGTCTTTTCCTTATATTCAGAAGTCAAAAATCCCGAAATAATAATCATTAGTATTAAGGGGATATGAAACCACAACGAATTCAGGATCAGGTAAATAATTAAATTTCCATTCAAAAGATTTCCTCTGAACTCAAAAGAATCTTTCAGATTATCTAACAAAAGGTCAATTATTCCAGCGCCCTGATAAAAGGCACTCATAATAACAAATCCTTCAATAATAAGTATAGCGGCCAGGGCATATAGTGTTTTGCTCTGTTTGCTAATTTTATAAAATTCTGAACGGATTAACGATATCATACTTGTTCCCTTCCAAATAGGGCTTTTAAATCTGTTTGTGGAATACAGGTGGTGACCTCCATCCCCTCTTCAATCAGTTTTTGCAGAATCTCAGAAATGCTTGCACGTTTCGGAGAAACAAGGACCGATTTATTTAAAAATATAGCATCTTCACTTTTCAATACCTCAGACAATTCCAGATTCTTTCCTGTAATTTTAAAGGTGGTAACACTTTCCTTTAGCAACTGAACAGCTGATCCGGATTTAATTATTTCACCGTTATTAAGAACATAAAGAGTATCGCATAGATCTGTTAATTCACTAACAATGTGAGATGAGATAATCACGGTTATTTGATTCTCGTTGCTTAGCTTTTTAATCAACTCATGCAGAGCAAAAATTCCCATAGGATCTAAACCGGAAAAAGGTTCATCTAATACAATGCATTCCGGGTTATTCAATAAGGCTATGGCCAGACCAAGGCGCTGTTTCATCCCAAGAGAATAATTTCTTATTTCATCTTTCCGCGTTGGAGAAAGACCAACCTGTTGCATGGATTGGTGGAACAATTCTTTGGTAAGATTCAAACCCTGAATCTGGGCAAAAACTTTTAAATTTCCGAAAGCAGATAAATATCCGTATAAAGCAGGTTTCTCTACAATACCACCAATTGGCTTAATTCCTTCAGAATCTATCAGGATACTTCCGCTATCTTGTTTTATAAGTCCTAACAAGATGCGAAATAAAGTAGTTTTACCAGCGCCATTTGCTCCGATGAGTCCGTAAATTTGTCCCTTATGACATTCTATGGTCACATTTTTCAGAACTTCAAGAGAACCATAGGATTTGCAAATGTTCCTGGCCTCAAGTATCATATTGCTCTCTCAAGATGTAGTTTCCTATAGTCAAATTTAGATTCATAAAGCTTTTCGAGAAATGTTCTTTCCCAAAAGTAATTTCGAAATAAAAATAACGGGTCTTGAATCACAAAATAGGGTAAATAATGAAACCATTTTATTCCTTTGGAGCGAAAATGGTTCACTATTTCATCTTTATAACCTAATTCTTCTGCAGCAACTATTGCGGCATTTCGCTGACATTTTGAGCCAAGGTACATGTCGCCAATCTTAGAATTAAATCCATGAATAAAAAAAAGGTCTTTAGCCCTTTTGTAATTTTGAAATCTTGACCATCCGTCCATTATCACCAGGAAAATATGAACAAAAGAAAAAAGAAAACAACCAAACCAAAAAGCTACCAAAAATAGGTAAGATCGCTCCAAAGAAGCCTCAAATTGAACCCAGTAGAACCATGATTCCAATAAAAACAGTATCAAAGACCAATGCAATAGTCTTCCTACACGTAAATATGATACCAGCGGATGAGGTTGACGTGGAAGTTCCAAATAATTCATACGCAAAGATAACTAAAAACGTCGCAATTTATTATGTTTGGTAGAGCTGGCTTAAGTAATTTATTGCCTTTTTTTAAGACACTGTTCTTATGCGATAATTACTTTTTGTACATTACAATGTAATTAAACTAAACGCGAAAGTAATGGAAGGATTATTAGATTTATTAAACAGTCCCATCGGGAAACAGGTAATAAGCGGTGTTGCAGGACAAACCGGGCAAGCTGAAAACAAAACAGCTGATGTTTTGAGCATGGCTATGCCTTTACTATTAGGGGCAATGAAAAAAAATGTATCCACTCCGGATGGCGCACAGGGGTTGATGAATGCTTTATCATCTAAGCATGATGGAAGCATTCTTGATGATCTGGGCGGTCTTTTTGGAGGGGGTGTGGATCAAACCGTTATGGATGATGGAGCGGGCATTTTAGGGCATGTATTTGGTGGCAAGCAGGCAAATGTAGAAAATGCTTTAAGCCAGCGATCAGGAATAGATACAGGATCTGTTGCTAATATTTTAAAAATTGCAGCTCCTCTTGTTATGGGTATTTTAGCAAAACAAACCACTGAAAATAAGGTTAATGATGCAAGCGGAATGAATAATCTATTGGGTAGTATGCTGGGTGGACAGCCGGAACAAAACCAAAGTCTTCTTACTTCGCTTTTGGATGCAGATGGAGATGGCAGTATTCTTGACGATGTGGCCGGAATGGTTATGGGTGGTTCTAAAAAGAAAGGTGGTATCGGAGGCTTACTTGGTGGCCTTTTCGGTAAGTAAATTCGAAGCTTTAACATATTAATTAACAAAACCATTTGCAAAAACAAATGGTTTTTTTGTACTTTATTATTTCAAATAAATTTCAATGATACTTAAAGTTTTAACTAGAAGTTTTTTAGGTGTAATTATGGTGTTATTTATTATGCAATGTTCTGGTTCTAAAAAGGTTGCTGATATTTCTAAAGAAGAAGAGGAAGTATTTAATCAAAATACGGGAGACACGATTACCATTGAGAATGATAGCTTAGAACATAATATAATAATTATAGAAATAGGTTTCTACACCTGGCTCCGAAGTACAGCAAAACCAAGGGGATATTATACGCAAAAATATATGGAAAACAGAAATCGAATTTATGTTATAAATTGGAATCAACGTGTTCAAGAACCTTTAAGGTTTGATCCTAATTTATATAATTTGCAGATCTACTATGATCCCAACATTGATTATGGGTATGAAGTGAACTATGTCCTTTATAATTATTTTATTTATTTTCAGCGCAAATACGACCAACGCCTTGGACCATTTGTGCCAAGAATAAATTGAATATATTTGCTGCGATTTTCTTATTTATGGATAAACTTAAAAAACGCTGGGGAATAGAATCTAGTTATCAACTCATCATAATTCTTATTGTATTCTCAATTACAGGATCAGCAGCAGTATATATTGCAAAACCATTTCTTGAATGGATCGGTTTGCAAAGGGGCAACTTTCCAGAAACCTGGTGGAGTGGTTGGGTATACTGGACTCTTAGAATATTGCTGATCTTCCCATTCTACCAAATTCTTTTGGTCTTATTCGGATGGCTTTTTGGGCAGTTTAAATTTTTCTGGAACTTTGAAAAAAAAATGTTGGATAGACTCGGATTTGGTTTTCTTTTTAAGTAAATTAATCTTTCCTTAACTTATCTCGATCACTTTATTTGATTACTTTGTAAAGTGTTGAATCAACAAAAAAATATATCATTTTCCATCATTTCATTGGTGCTAATAGTCTTTTTGGCACTTCCTTCAGTTATTCAATTGATGCATTTGTCTAATCATTTAGAAATAAAATGCGACAATGTCTTTGAGTCTCATATACATGCTAAAGAATTGGATTGTGATTTTAATAAGTTCTATTTTTCTCATCACTTTTATTTACCCTTTTTTAAAATACAATTAGTAACTGCGGTTACCATAAAAAATGAATTCTCACTCTATTATAATTATATTCAAGAATCTTATCACCCTCTTTTTTCTCTTAGAGCTCCCCCTTCGTATTCATAACTCGATTTATTAGATTTTTTTTAATTTAAAAACAGGTTATGAAATATTTATTTTCAATACTTTTTATATCATTTTATTTTAACAGTAACGCACAGTGCACACTTCAAGGGAGTATTTCAACGGAAGACTCAAATAACCCTTTAGATCAGGTTTCTGTGTATATGCCTCAATTAGAAAAAGGAAGAGTAACAGGAAGCAACGGAGAGTTTGTTTTGAATAATCTTCCGGTCGGGACTTACAAAATCGTGGCGTCCTTTTTGGGTTATCAAACATATTCTTCGGAAATAAAACTTACCGAAGGAATAAATACCTTAGACATTGTCCTCTCCCCAAGTGCCATAGAAATGGAAGAAGTAATTGTATCTACGCCATTCCATAAATTACAGCGCGATAACGTAATGAAAGTAGAACAGGCCAAAGTTGAAACATTAAGAAAAATGGGTGCTATAACTCTATCCGATGGGATCACGAATATTCCCGGCGTGGAAAGTGTTTCTACAGGTATTGGGATAGGAAAGCCGGTAATCAGAGGTTTGAGCTCAAACAGGGTTTTGGTATATTCTCAAAGTATACGACTGGAGAACCAGCAATTTGGTGATGAACACGGCCTTGGAATAGGTGCTGCAGGCATAGAAAGTATCGAAGTCATTAAGGGTCCTGCATCACTTCTTTATGGATCGGATGCCCTGGGTGGAGTACTCTATTTAAATCCGGAACAATTTGCCAATATGAATTCTACCGGAGGAGATATTAATTTAAACTATTTTACCAATACACATGGCATAGATGTTAATGCAGGTTTCAAGACTTCTGGTGATAAATTCAAATTCCTGGTACGCGGTGCATATACATCTCATGCCGATTATAAAGGTGGAAATAATTTAAGAGTAACTAACTCCCGTTTTAATGAATTTGATCTTAAAACAGCTCTTGGATACCAATTCGGAAAATTTAAAACGGAGTTGCGCTATAATTTAAACAGTTCAGATTTGGGTATTCCCGAAGAAATTGGAATACAGGATTTAGAACGAACTCCAATTTCGCCCTATCAGGAAATAAACAACCATATACTAAGTTCAAAAAGTGATTTGTTTTTTAGCAATTCAAGCCTGAGAATAACACTTGGCTATATCTCCAATAGCCGTAAAGAGATTGAGGAGGAGGAAGATTTAGAAATGTCTTCGCTTAACCTGGATGAAATAAAACCAGCTCTGGACATGAAACTTTCTACAATTAGTTATAATGTCCAATATAATTTACCAAGTTTTGGTCGCTGGCAAACTATCACAGGCATTCAAGGAATGAGCCAGAATAATAAAAACTTTGGAGAGGAAGTTTTAATTCCAAATGCAACTACTAATGATATTGGCATCCTAGCAACCTCTCATGTCCACTTTGAAAGCAGCGATATCCAACTAGGTATCCGATTTGATAATCGGTCTATTATGGGAGAGGAAACCGGCATTGCGGGTGAAGAAGGATATATAGCACAATTGGACAGCAATTTCAATAGTTTTAATGCAGCACTGGGATATCGAATTGATTTTTTAAAGAAATTTATTGGTCGAATTAATCTTGCAAGTGGCTTTAGAGCCCCTAATCTGGCTGAACTTACTTCAAATGGCGTGCATGAAGGAACTAACCGCTTTGAAATAGGTAATCCAAACCTTAAGAATGAAAACAATCTGCAAACAGATATCTCACTGGAATACAATAGCCAACATTTTGAATTCTTTGCAAATGGTTTTTACAATAATATAAACGATTATATTTTTATAGAACCAAACGGAGAATTTGAAGATAATAACCCGGTGTACAATTACATCCAGCAGGATGCCTATTTATACGGTGGAGAAATTGGTTTTCATTTCCACCCACACCCACTAGACTGGTTGCATGTGCAAAGTAGCTTTGAATCGGTGATAGGACAGTTAGACAATGATGACTATCTACCTTTGATACCAGCAAATAAATTAAGTAATACAATTCGATTAGAATTTAATAATTCACAAAAATGGATAAAACATAGTTATGCCTTTATCACTTTAAACACCATATTTGATCAAAATAAAGTAGCGGCCTTTGAAACTTCATCTGAGGGTTATAATCTTTTAAATGCTGGTTTAGGAGCAAATCTAAAGCTCTTTAAACAAGATGTTGAATTGGTGTTTTCTGCCTTAAATATTCTGAACAAAGATTATATTTCCCATTTATCCCGGCTAAAGATAGATGATATTTCAAATATTGGAAGGAACATTAATATAGGACTAAGTATTCCTTTATAAGAAATTTTGGTTCAAGTTATAATATGAAATAAAATGGGTAGCTACAGGAAATTGAAATATAAACAGCCTAGTTTTCTTCAATAGATATGGTCTTATCGCCCTTAAAAACATAGGTATAAAGCCACATAAGGGTGAAAGAAGGAATCACATCTAGTCCAGGCACAATTTCTTCGATAAAGGCAATCAATCCGGCTATTTTCCCTGGATTACCTTTGTACATTCTTGTCATTAACCAACCAGCTATGGGAGCCCAAATCAAGTCTGTGAATTCCCCTATACCTGGTATCATAAAGGAAAGCATTCCTACCCCATCAAAAAGTAGTCCTAATAAAAGGAGTCGATACTTTTTATTTTTGATCATTTAGAAATTATAAAAAAGTGTCCTATTTAATAAGTTTAGCTGCTTAAGTAACAAAATTAAGATAGATTTGAACTAATTAATTTTAAAAATTCATTACGAGTTTCTTCTTTTTGGAAAGAGCCTCTAAATCCTGATGTTGTAGTAACGGAATTCTGCTTTTGAACACCGCGCATCATCATACACATATGTGCGGCCTCAATAACAACAGCAACTCCCTGAGGCTTTAAAGTTTCATTTATACAATCTAAAATCTGCTCGGTCAAGCGTTCCTGAACCTGCAACCTTCGTGCAAAAACATCTACGATTCTTGGTAATTTACTCAACCCTACGATCTGTCCGTTAGGGATATAAGCAATATGAGCTTTTCCAAAAAAAGGCAACATATGATGTTCACAAAGAGAATACAATTCAATATCCTTAACAATTACCATTTCGTTATAAGATTCTTTAAACATTGCACTCTTCAGAATAGCCGCGGCATCCTGTTTATATCCCTGAGTTAAAAACAACATTGCTTTTGCCGCTCGTTCTGGAGTTTTAATTAATCCTTCACGACCAACTTCCTCCCCTATTTCGTCAATAATTCCAGAGAAACGTTCCGTTATTTCATTGGTAATCTCTATATTGTATTCTTCCAGATTGTGGTACGATGTCATAATTTATACGTATAAATGACTTGATTAAAAAGTAATTCGAATTTAAAGGTTTCTTACTTAAAAATCATAAATTAATGTATTATTAGTAAAATGATAGCATCTATAGATTTCTACTACTCATCTGTCGATAGATTCCCCATCCCTTACATTTTGAAGTGTTAAGGGTATTGTTTACTTTCATGCCCTAATTATTTAATGATGATTAAGGCCACTAATATCCAAAAATATTTCGGAGAACTTCAGGTTTTGAAAGGGGTAGATTTGCGCATAAAATCTGGAGAAGTGGTTTCTATTGTAGGGCCCTCTGGCGCCGGTAAAACAACCTTTTTACAAATTTTAGGCACATTGGATGCCCAGTCAAACAAAAAGGAAAGTGAGCTAGAAATTAATGGTATTGATATTACTTCATTAAAGGATAAAGCACTGGCTGCATTTAGAAATAATCATATTGGATTTATTTTTCAATTCCACCAATTATTACCAGAATTTACTGCCATAGAAAACGTATGCATTCCGGCATTTATTAAAAGAACAGGAAAGACAGAGGCAGAGTCCAGAGCAACGGAACTGCTAAATTTCCTAGGGCTTTCCAATCGCATGCACCACCGGCCTAATGAGTTATCCGGCGGTGAACAACAACGCGTGGCAGTTGCAAGGGCTTTGATAAACAATCCAAGCATAATACTTGCCGATGAACCAAGTGGTAATCTGGATTCGGAAAGTGCAGATAAACTGCATCAACTCTTTTTTCAATTGCGAGATGAATTTGGGCAAACTTTTGTTATTGTAACTCATAATGAGGAACTAGCTGATATGGCTGACAGAAAGCTAACCATGATAGACGGACAAATCACAAAATAATATTTCGAGGGAGTTTGGAGAGTTCTTTAAAAATCCTTTATATCTGAATGACCTTATCAAAATGATACATCTTTGACATCAAACGAACTAAGAGATTTTTTGGATGCAAAAGTCATCCAATATAATAATCCTCAATTTCTGGATTCAGATCCAATTCAGGTTCCCCATTTGTTCACTAAAAAAGAAGATATTGAGATCAGTGCGTTTCTCACATCTACAATAGCCTGGGGTAATCGAAAAAGTATTATCAAAAATGCCCGTTTTTTAATGGACTTATTGGACAATGACCCTCATAATTTTGTCCTATATCATAAGGAATCAGATTTAATAAAACTTGAACCATTTGTTCATCGTACTTTTAATAATACGGACTTGGTTTACTTTATTAAAGCTTTGAGAAGTATATATAATCAACACGGAGGTTTAGAAATAATTTTTAGCCAGCATTCCACAGATCATTCAACACAGCCTGCAATTTCCAAATTCAAACAAACCTTTTTTGAGCTAAAACATCCAAAAAGAACCACAAAGCATATTTCTGATCCAGCTAAAGGTTCTGCAGCTAAACGCATGAATATGTTTCTTAGGTGGATGGTTCGCGATAATTCGACCAAGGTAGATTTCGGGATCTGGAAATCCATCTCCTCTGCCCTTTTATCCTGCCCCTTAGATGTTCACTCGGGAAATGTCGCCAGAAAGCTTGGGTTATTACATCGGAAACAAAACGATTCTAAAGCTGTGAATGAACTTGATTCCTACCTTCGAAAACTGGACCCAATAGATCCGGTAAAATACGATTTTGCACTATTTGGGCTTGGTGTATTTGAAAAGTTCTAGAATGTTTTATATGCACCCTGATTCACCCGAATTGTTATATTTTAATTTAAAGAAGTTTTTACTCAAATAGATTTGGATTATTTCTTAAATTTATAATAAAAGAAAATTAATACCCCTTATTTCTCCCAAAACAACTTTGTTACATTATTAGGAATTGTATGGGTAGTCTATATTTAATTGAGAAAGAAGAAAATTATCTGGTAATGACTATTTCCGGTGATTATTCTTACGCAGATTTTATAAAGTATCCTAAGATCATTAGAAATCAATGCCTAAAGGAAAAAAAATATAAAATTTTAGTGAATGTAATTCAGGTAGTTAAAACTGAAATACCCCTTGTTGAACTATTTTTTCTAGGCGAACACATTGCTGAAATCTTAAGAGATCATATTAAACTTGCTTTGGTCTGGGATGGCGAAAACTACAATAGGTTCTTACAAAAAGTGGCCACTAACAGACTTGCATTGATACGCACTTTTGAATCTAATGAAAATGCAAAAATATGGTTAATGCACGACAGGGAAGATGAACCTTTTTTAGAGTTTAAACCCTAAGTCTTCTTATTGTTTTTATATTCAGAATTAGATCGGGTCAAATCCTCTTAATAATCTATAAAGGTTTAAATAATATTGATATAATTCGCTACAGACCCATAGAACCCAACTTCAAATCAATTATTGAATTTCCTTTCTCAATAGATTCGTAAATAGCTTCAACAATAATCATATCTCGTTTGCCCATTTCGCCAGGGGCAACATTTAAGGTCTCATTTAAAATATGTCTGGCAAAATCATCAATTTGCAATTTTTGCTGGCGTTCATGTGGGAAGTTTAACTTGCCATTGGAAGTTTCACCAGATAATGGGCCATATGAACTAGCAGGATTTAATTCAAACCAACCCTTATCGCATGAGGCATACATTCTATTTACATTCGTATTATGAGATGTCATGATATTGCCAATAGCGCCGCTTGAAAATTCGAATTGTGCGGTGATGGTCTCATCAGTATCCTTAAAATAGTCCGGCCTTGAGCTAAACTCCTGCGCGGTAACAGCTATTGGGTTCTCTCCGGTTCCATAAATAGCACTTTGAATGGCATAAACCCCCATGTTCATCAAGGCTCCTCCACCAGAAAGCGCCTTGTTTAATCGCCATTGATCCGGGTTACCACCAGATCTGTAGGCAGCTTCCGCAGATATATACTGTACATTTCCAAAAACCTTTTCATCAACCAATCGCTTAATTTCCTGGGTATAAGGTTCCGATTGAAGTCGGTAACCCACGCTTAATTTTACATTAGCTTTATTACATGCTTCAATTATTGCATCACATTCCTCAACACTAACGGCCATGGGTTTTTCGCATATAACATGTTTACCTGCTTTGGCCGCTCTTATGGAGAAATCGGCATGCATAGAATTAGGAAGTACAACATAAACTATATCTATAGCATCATTAGATGAGATACTATCAAAATTTTCATAATTATAAACATTAGAGGCGGGGATATTATATTTCTCCTGCCAAATCTTTTCTTTTTCAGGAGTTCCGGTTACTATCCCTGCCAAATAACATAATTCGCAATCCACTAAAGAAGGTGCTAGTTGATAAGTACTGTAGCTACCTAATCCTACCAACGCCACGCCTAATTTCTTCTTGTCCTGTTTTTGTTCACCCATTGCACAAGCCCAGGGCATTCCGCCAAGAAGCGTAGCTCCACCAATTCCTTTAGATAGTGTTTTATTAAAAGATCTTCTGGTAATATTCTTCATGTTCACCGAATTAGTTGTGAGAAATCATTTTTTTCCATGCTAAATTTAAAGATAGTGAACAAATTTATATTCTTTTTAGTCTTAATAATTGGGATAATCTGATTTATCAGCCAAATTCCATATTTTAGGGCTTTCTAAAACCACTCAAGAATGAAAAGATTGTTCCTGTTTTCGCTTTTAATATTAAGCCTTAATATCTCATTATCTCAAAATCGTAAATTACCAATAGACACCGTGGTTACTACCCAACACAGTGCCACCATAAACGGCACTGCATTTTCATATACGGCAAAAACCGGTACTCAACCCGTTTGGGATGAATTAGGAGAGCCAATCGCGTCGTTGCATTACACATATTATACCCGAAACAATATAAAGGACAGGGCAAGTCGCCCTTTGCTTATATCCTTTAACGGCGGGCCGGGTTCCGGCTCAGTTTGGATGCATTTGGCATATACCGGTCCTCGGATTTTAAAGATTGATGACGAAGGCTATCCTGTTCAACCATATGGTGTAAAGCAAAACCCTTATTCTATATTAGATGTATCAGATATAGTTTATGTAAATCCTGCTAATACAGGATATTCCCGGACCATTCCCGAAAGTGGCAAAGAAGTTGACCGCAGTAAATTTTTTGGTATTAATGCGGACATAAAATATCTGGCAGAATGGCTAAATACATTTGTTACAAGAAATAACAGATGGAACTCTCCTAAATATATTATAGGAGAAAGTTATGGTGGCACCAGAGTTATGGGTTTGTCGCTTGCACTTCAAAACCAGCAATGGATGTATTTAAACGGGGTTATAATGGTTTCCCCAGCTGATTACAAAGTAATTCGTACTGGTGGCCCCGTAAGCAGTGCTTTAAATTTACCCTATTATACTGCAGCTGCCTGGTATCAAAAAGCTTTGGAAAATGACCTTCAAGAAAAAGATTTGTTGGATATATTACCCGAATCAGAAGATTTTACAATAAATACAGTAATCCCTGCAATCGCAAAGGGGGGATTTATAAGTGATACTGAGAAAAATATGGTTGCGGAAAAAATGGCATACTATTCCGGGCTCTCTAAAAAGGAAATATTAGATCATAATCTTGTTGTACCAACTTCTTATTTCTGGAAAGGATTATTGAGAGACCGCAGTGGTTATACTATTGGAAGGCTAGATAGCCGATATTTAGGGCTAGATAAGCAAATTTCGGGAACTAAAACAGATTACAACCCGGAGATAACTTCTTGGTTACATAGCTTTACACCAGCCATTAATTATTATCTTCAAGAAGAACTTCAATTTAAAACAGATATCAAATATAATATGTTCGGCCCTGTACGACCGTGGGATAATAAAGACGATAATACAAGAGATGATCTGAGACAGGCCATGGCACAAAATCCTTATTTGCATGTATTAGTTCAGTCTGGATATTATGACGGTGCCACTACCTATTTCAACGCCAAATATACTATGTGGCAGGTTGACCCCAGTGGTCGAATGAAAGATCGGTTTGAATTTAAAGGTTATCGCAGTGGTCATATGATGTACCTGCGTAAAGAAGATTTAGAAAAAGCCAACTCCGATATTAGAAGTTTTATTGAAAAGACCATGGTAAAAGGAAAATCTGCCAAGTATTAGTATATAAAACCTAAGATACTTCATCCTTTACTTATTAAAAAGACTGATTTACTTTTTCAGCAACTTAGACAAAAATTAGAAATATCTCATTATTAGCCTTTTCATATCGTTTGAGTTTTGTTCTGATTTTTCGATAAATGAATTATTCTTTCACACTTTTTTGACCACAAAAGCGTTAGAAGTACATATCATTTTAATAAATAAATAAATATTTTAAGTTATGAAAAATTGGAGAGTATATGGTATTTTCCTGGTTTTCGCCCTTGTTTCTACAACTTCCTGCGAGAACTCAGATGAAGGCATGGATGAAACCAATAACCTGGCATTACCACTATATGAATCAATGGTTATTGATTTTAGTGATTTTACAGATGATACAAATTCGGGAAAAAGTGCTACCCTGGTTTATGATAACAAAGCCCCCAATGGCAATTGGTTTTTTTCAAGAATTGTTGTAGGAGTTTGGAATTCAGCTCTTTTTACTACCTTGGCTATCCCGGTAGCCTCCTTTAAATCTGCTTTTGCTCATTCACCTGAAAATTTAGGAGATAATAAATGGCAGTGGACCTATAGTGTAGATGGCTTTACCAGTGAATATACGGCACGTCTTACCGGGGAGGTAACCGGTGAAGAAGTTCTTTGGGAAATGTATATAACCAAGATTGGAATTGGATCTTTTGAAGAATTCTTATGGTTTTCCGGAAGTTCTGCTATGGATGCAAATAGTGGATATTGGTTGTTAAATGAAAGTGCAGAGAGACCCGATGCAATGTTAAGAATAGACTGGGAACGTTCAAATGACGAAATTGGCAATATCCGATATACTTGGGTCAGAGAACTGGATGAACAAGAGAATGACGATATGTTTAAAGATAGCTATCTTGAATACGGACTTCAGGATGGTGATTTTGATGCCTATTTTAATGCACACGCTTACGATGGCAACATGCAGGCTTTTAGCGATGTTAGAATAGAATGGAGTAGAGAAACCTTTGTTGGAAGAGTAAGGGCATTTGATTACTTTGAAGATGAAGAATGGCATTGCTGGGATAGTAATGGTGATGACGTTCAATGTGAATAATTAAGAATTTTAATTATAAATATAACCCTGCATCTAAACAAATGCAGGGTTTTTTAATTCTTGTTATCACTGGAATTGCAATTACTAATTGATATATTAAATTAAGGTATTTATGTTTTCGACATTTTGTATCTTTTGAAACAACAAAATATAGCTGTCCATTATGATTTTTACTAAGCCAAAAAACCTTTTAATCATCTGCCTATTTCTTATGTATTCTATTTTGAATGCCCAGGATTGGGCTCAACTTAGCCACTTTGAAGCTGCTAACAAAGAATTAGTGGATGCTAAAACTAATGAAAACCGTGTCGTTTTCATGGGAAACTCAATTACCATTGGATGGTCTTATCATCAGCCAGAATTCTTTGAGGGTAAACCTTATGTAAATAGAGGAATAAGTGGGCAGACTACTCCGCAAATGCTGGTACGATTCCGACAGGATGTGATTGATCTGAAGCCTAAAGTAGTGGTCATACTTGCGGGTACTAATGACATTGCCGGTAATACCGGACCATCCACTTTACAAATGATTGCAGATAATTTAATGTCTATGTCAGAATTGGCAGAAGCCAATGGTATAAAAGTTGTTTTATGCTCAGTATTGCCTGCATATGAATATCCCTGGCGTAAAGGGCTTATGCCTAATGAAAAAATACCTGCGCTTAATAATATGATAAAGAACTATACCAGTAGTAAAGGCTTTGTTTACCTTGATTATTTCTCGGCAATGAACGATGGTAATAATGGATTAAAGGGAGATCTTGGCAGTGACGGGGTTCATCCTAATAAAAAAGGATATGAGCAAATGGCTCCTTTGGCCGAAAAAGCCATCGCTGATGCATTGGGCAGGCAGTAGTTCTGAAATAGTGCAAGAAGGTTATTCCCAACCCCTTTTTTCAGCTTCCGGTATAGATAATAATACCTTAGTGTTGCAGATCCCGGAGGCTGCTAAATTTCCGCAAAATATTAATCTACAGTACTTTGGGATGATTTTTGGAAACAATAAAATAAATTAGTTATAGCACTTTTTCTTAATGAAAAACCATCTGATTAGTATCCTAATTCCATTTAAAAATACTTCGGTTTACCTGGAGGAATGTATGGATTCGATTTTATCTCAGAGTTACCAAAATTGGGAGGTCATTGCTGTAGACGATCACTCGGTGGATAACAGTCGTATTGTAGTTGAACAATATTCATCAAGAGATTCAAGAATAAATGTGCATACAAATAAAGGAGATGGTATAATTTCAGCACTCAGGACGGCTTATAATTTAAGTAATGGCAAATTGTTGACAAGAATGGATTCTGATGATATTATGAACTCCAATAAGCTGGAAATCATGAGTTCGTCATTAGAAAAACATGGAAAAGGTAATATTGCAGTAGGTGGTGTTCTTTATTTTTCGCACCGCGGAATAAGTGATGGTTACGAGCGATATGAAAAATGGTTGAACAAACTCACTGCCAAAGGAGAAAATTACTCTGAGATCTATAAGGAATGTGTTATCCCCTCCCCTTGCTGGATGGTCCATAAAAAAGATCTGGAAGAATGTGGTGCTTTTGAGCCTAATAGATATCCGGAAGATTATGACCTTGCATTTCGATTTTATGAGCGGGGTTTGCAATGTATTCCGTGCAATGAGATATTGCACCGATGGCGTGATTATGACAGCCGAACCTCAAGAACCAGTGAGCACTATGCCCAGAATTATTTTTTGCATTTAAAACTACACTACTTTCTAAAGCTTCACCATGATCCAAGGCGACCTTTAACTGTTTGGGGTGCCGGGAATAAAGGGAAAAGCACTGCCAGAGAGCTTTTAAAACAGAATATTCCGTTTTATTGGTTATGTGATAATCCAAAAAAAATAGGTAAAAATATTTATGGACAGGAATTAAGGCATTTTAATTTTCTAATTAAACTTATAAACCCTCAAAGTATAATTACTGTTGCAAATGAAGAGGCTCAGGTAAAGATCAAAAATTTCTTTTCAAATTTTGGTCAATCCCCAATGGTCGATTATTTTTTCTTTTGCTAAGGAATATCTTTTTTTAATCAACCGTAAATAATCTATTTGGAGTGAACCCAGCTTAAATATTAATTTCATTTTTTCATTCTACTCGTTTTCCTTCCCAATTTTGTCATAATTACTAGGCAATATCTTATCAATACTTTATATATTTGTCAAATCAAATTTGGGAATGCTGTTTAAATATCCGGAACTCCTTTGGGCCTTTTTTCTGCTTCTGATTCCCATATTAATTCACCTCTTTCAACTTCGAAGATTTAAAAAAACCCCTTTTACCAACGTAAAACTATTACAAAAAGTAGTTGCGCAATCTCGCAAAAGTAGCGCGATAAAAAAATGGCTTTTACTTATCAGTCGTGTATTATTACTATCAGGTCTTATTCTTGCATTTTCGCAGCCCTATTTCGCTAAGGAGTCGGCTGCATATGCCAAAGAAACAGTAATATACCTGGATAACTCGTTTAGCATGCAAGCCAAAACAGAGAATGGAACGCTGCTCCAGGATGCTGTTCAAAAGTTATTACAAGGTCTGCCTAAGGATAAAACCTTTAGCCTTTTTACTAATGATAAAGTTTTTAGTAATATCACCTTGATGGATATTCGCAATGAACTTTTGACCTTGTCATATACTTTTAATCAGTTAGGACTTAAGGACATCCTACTTAAAGGGGAAAATTTATTTAGTGAAGATAAAAAATCCATTAAATATTTTGCGCTAATCTCAGATTTTCAAAACAGAACCTCTATCCAGTTATCTGATACTCCTGAAAATATTCAAACTTTTATAGTTCCATTTAAGGCAGAAAATCTTGATAATACTGTTTTGGATTCGGCATATATTTCTGAAGTAAAGGGAACTACAATAGATCTTGCTGTGAATTTAACTACAACTGGTACTTTAGAAACAATTCCTGTTTCTTTATATAATGATGATAAGTTAATTGCCAAAACTGCAGCAACATTTGATAAAAATAAAAAATCCAATGTTCTATTTACACTGCCTTCTAATGAAGTTATTATAGGCAAAATTGAAATATCAGATATTGGATTGCCTTATGATAATCAGTTGTATTTCAATATTAACCAAAAGGACAAAATCAAAGTATTATCTGTAAGTGAGTCAGATAGCGAGTTTTTAAAAAGAATATTTACTGAAGATGAGTTCATATTTTCGGATGTGCGAATGAATAATCTAAATTACAGCATACTTGAGTCTCAAAACCTAATAGTTTTAAATGAATTAAAAACTATTCCCGTCTCACTGAAAAACACTTTAAACGATTATACTCAAAAAGGTGGTCATCTATTGATCATCCCTTCTTTTGATTCTAATATTGAAAGCTACAATAGTTTCATCGGAAATTATTATTCCACTTCATTTGCTAATAGAATTGATGAAGAACGAAACGTAACTGAAATTAACTTTGATCATCCTCTGTATAAGAATGTATTTGCCCAAAGAGTAAGCAATTTTCAATATCCAAGGGTAACAAGTTATTTCAAAACCAGAACAACGGCGCCAAAAATACTTTCATTACAGGATAAATCTGCTTTCCTTGTTGGCCTGGATGGTTTATACTTGTTTACAGCTGCAATCAATAATACAAATTCTAATTTTAAGAATTCACCTCTTATTGTACCCACCATTTATAGCATAGGAGCAAATAGTCTTAAATCTCCTGAATTATATAGCACCCTGGGTCAAATAACCACAATAGATGTTAAGGCGGTGATGGCAAGGGATAATATTCTAAAGGTTACTCAGAATGAGTATGAATTTATTCCCGAACAGCAGTCTTATTCAAATAAAACTATATTAACTTTTAATTACAATCCTAATAAAGATGGCGTTTATGTCATTAGTGAAGAATCAAGACCCATTCAAAATATTAGTTTTAATTACCCCAGAACAGAAAGCGAATCTATATATTCTGATTTGGACATATTTAATAGTAATCCCGGCTTAAATAATTTAACGGAAGTCTTTGAAACCATGGAAAAAGACAACAGAGTGACTGAGCTATGGAAATGGTTTACTATTTTTGCTTTGCTTTTTATGCTGGCCGAAGTTCTTATTCAAAAAATATTTAAATGAACATACTTCTAAAATCTGCCACAATTGTTGATAAAACCAACAGTAAACTTCATTTAAAAAAACGTGATATTCTTATTCTTAACGGGATTATAGAAGAAATATCTACCTTGATTAAACCTGCCAGTAATATAAAAACACTAAACTTCAAGAATTTGCATGTCTCGGCTGGATGGTTTGACAGCAGCGTAAGCTTTGGTGAACCAGGATATGAAGAACGTGAAACCATTAAAAATGGACTCATTGTGGCTGCAAGAAGTGGTTATACAGATATTGTTCTTAACCCTAACACTTATCCACTGCCGGATAGCAGTGGTGCAATCGTTTTTCTGAAAAATGCTGCCAAAGGACAGCCGACAAAATTACACCCTTTGGGAACACTTACTGTACTTAGTGAAGGCAATGATCTTGCCGAGCTTTATGACATGCAGCATTCGGGAGCAGTTGGATTCTATGATTTTAAGAGATCTATTTCAAATTCCAATCTATTAAAGATAGCTTTGCAATACTCCCAGGATTTTAAGGGGTTAATTTATTCTTTTCCAATGGATAAGCAAATAATGAGTAAGGGTATTGTTAATGAAGGCATTTCGTCTACAAGGGTTGGTTTAAAGGGAATTCCAGCACTGGCCGAAGAACTTCAAATTGCTAGAGACCTTTTTATTCTGGAATACACGGGTGGGTATCTCCACATTCCAACGATATCTACAGCCAGGTCAGTTAGGCTTATTGGCGAAGCTAAACGGAAGGGACTTAATTTAAGTTGTAGTGTTGCTGTGCATAATTTGTTATATTCTGATGATGTTTTGGACAGCTTTGATAGTAATTACAAGGTTTTACCTCCACTGCGTACGAGCAAAGATAAAAGTGCTTTGATAAAAGGTCTTAAAGAAGGTATAGTTGATTTTGTAACCTCAGATCATACGCCAATTGATATTGAAGAAAAACGAATAGAATTTGACAATGCTGCCTATGGCACCATAGGCCTTGAAAATGCGTTTGGTGTTTTAAATGAGTTATTCGACACTGAAACGGCGGTCGCCCTTTTATCTAAAGGAAGAGAAAGTTTTGGACTAAGTCCGGTGACTATAAAAAAGGGTTCTTTAGCGAATCTTACTCTTTTTGATCCAGAATCTGAATATATTTTTACAAAAAAGCATTGCATTTCTACTTCAAAGAACAGTATGTTTTTTGGGGAAAAAATGAAAGGCAAGGTATATGGTATTTTAGCAAATAATCAAATAATCGTTTAAACCAACTGTAGTTTAAGTAATAATTGAAAAATAAGGTTTTGGGGCAAGATTCGGTAGCAAAAGGAAAAACAACAGCGATAATAGCTTATTTCACTATTATAGGATCTTTAATAGCAATAACTATGAACATGGAACCAAAAAATGAATTTGCCAGATTCCATACAAGGCAAGCGTTTGGTTTGCATCTGGTTTTTATGGGTTGCGCACTTTTCTTAAGTCAATGGTTCAATTTTTTTGTTTGGGTAGGCCTGTATATATTTTATTTTGCTCTATGGTTATATGGCCTTTTGGGAGCTTTGAATAATAAAAAACAATCGGTTCCAATCTTAGGAACCTCATTTCAGCAATGGTTTAGCTTTATTCAATAGAATGAAAACAGAACCCTTATCCTTATATCATATAATTCGCCCTTCACTTATAGAAAATAAGCGTCCACCTGTTATATTTCTTTTTCACGGCTATGGCAGTAACGAAGAAGATTTATTTTCGTTTGCCTCAGAATTACCTTCGGAATGTTTTATTATTTCTGCAAGAGGTCCCTTCCCTTTACCTCCCTTTGGAAATGCCTGGTATGCCATTAACTTTGATGCATCATATGGAAAATGGAGTGATGAGGAACAGGCAATCTCATCCAGAAACCAAATTGTAAATTTTATTGAGGAAGCTTGTGAAGCCTATCAATTAGATAAAGACAATGTCACCTTGTTGGGGTTTAGCCAGGGTACCGTTTTGAGTTATGCGGTTGCACTTTCATTTCCAGATATAGTTAAAAATGTTGTGGCCTTAAGCGGCTATATAGACGAGAATATTCTGGAGAAGAATTATGCCAAAAAAGACCATAAAAATCTTAATATTTATGCATCCCACGGTCAGGTAGACCAGGTAATCCCATCTGAATGGGCTCAAAAAGCACCTATTCTTTTGAAAAAACTTGGCATTAATCATAAATATGAGGAATTTCCTGTAGGCCATGGAGTTTCAGCTGAGAATTTTTACTCCTTTAGAAAGTGGCTCGAAGAAAATATTTAGTTGCTTCGGGTGTACAAAAGATGGTCGATCATTGTAAAATTAACACCCATATCATCTTTTAACTCGTATTTCAATATTAGTTCTCCCCAGTATTTACCATCAGAAAAATCAGCTATTATCCATTGATGATTCAGTATTTTAATCTTGTTGATCTTAAAATCACTTTCCATGCCCTCATATGGAACCAATGGATTATCTCCTTTTTGTTCATTGGTTTCCAATAACTTATCTGCAATATAGCGCGAAGGATTGTCCAGGCCAAGATGGTCATAATATGACAGGGCATCATCATTATTTTGCAATGAAAAATATTGCATATCAAAAACCTGAAGTTGTAATTTTTGAACGGAATCCTGAAGTACGCTAACTTCAGACTCCAGGCTCTGAATTTTTAAATCCTTATTCTCTAACATGGTATTGCCGCTAACATATAAGAAAAGCGATATCAAAGCGATAAAAATGAACAAATAAATAAATATTCTACTTTTCATAAATTTAAAGAATCAGTTATCAAATTAACTAAAATTATTGTTTTGTAACTCAAACCGAGACAACAAGATTGTCATAGGCCAAATGTACATTTTTGGGTAATTTTTTTTCAATTTCATCATGAAAACCCAAATAATGGCTAATGTGAGAAAGGTATGCCATGTCTGGTTTAATTATAGCTACTAATTCAAGGGCTTCTTCCAGGTTTAAATGCGAATGATGTGGTTCTATGCGTAATGCATTTACTGACAGTACTTTAACTCCTTTTAGTTTATTTATTTCTTCATCAGAGATGGTCTTAACATCAGTAAGGTAGGCAAAGTCACCTATTCTATAGCCATAAACTCTTAACCGGTTATGAAAAGCCTCAATTGGTATTGCTTGTTGGTCCCCGATTAAGAAAGGTTCATTATTCTTTATCAGGTTGACCTTTACCGCCGGAGCCCCGGGATACCTGTTCTCATCGGCAAAAATATAGTCAAACCTTCTTTTTAGTGAGAAGATTACATCTTCATGTGCATAAATAGGAATATCACCTTGTCTAAAGAAAAATGGACGAATATCGTCTATGCCTGCAGTGTGATCTGCATGTTCATGAGTAAATAGAATACCATCTAAATTGGAAACTTTATGAGTTAACATCTGTTGCCTGAAATCGGGACCACAATCAATTACATAATTATAGCTTTTCCATGAAATAAGAACAGAAACTCGTAGTCTTTTATCCTTGGGGTTTTTACTTAAACAGACCGGATGATTGCTGCCAATAACCGGTATTCCTTGCGATGTGCCAGTGCCTAAAAATGTTAATTTCAACCTGTCATCTATTTATTTCAAATTTATAACTTATTTATTTAATAGATACCCCAATCTTATTAACTTTGCTGTTAGCAAACTATACATATGGCTTCAGTCTTAAAAAAGGATCCGTCTTTTGAAAATATTCCCTCGATAAAAGCTAAGACCCTTAGAATAAATCTAAATCCCGATATATATGGGACTTTTGCGGAAATAGGAGCCGGACAAGAAACCGCCAGATGGTTTTTCAGATCAGGCGGCGCCTCTGGGACAATAGCAAAAGCGATGAGTGCCTATGACAAATCCTTTAGCGATGCCGTTTATGGTGTGGAAACAGCAGGCAGGTATGTTACTCAAAGTAGGCTAAAAAAGATGCTTTCTCATGAAATGCATCTTATGGAAGAACGTATTAGCAGAGATCAAAATCCGGATAAACTGTTTTTTACCTACGCAAATACGGTTGCAACAATAGACTTTTCCAAACGATATAAAGGCCATGGCTGGGTGGGAATCCGTTTTCAATTAGATCCAAATCAAAAGGAATTTGACGAGATCATATTACATGTGAGGTTTAAGCAAAATGAAGCGCGTTTGCAGCAGGAGACCTTGGGAATAGTTGGAGTGAACCTCATCTACGGTGCTTTCTACAAATATAATAAACCTAGAAAGCTAATGAAATACCTATATGATCATATAGACCGAGATACTCTGGAGATTGATATGGTTAATTTCTCAGGCCCAAACTTCAAAAACGTTGACAATAGGCTTATGAGTCTTCAGCTTATCAGAAATGATATGACTGATGCGGTCATGTTTGGCCCTGACGGAAATAATCTTCTTCCGGCTACTGTTCTCTATAAGAAAAATATCCTTGCACTTAGAGGGAGTTTTAGGCCGGTGACTAAGGTGAATATGGATATGTTTGAAAAGTCTTATGAAATTTTTATTCGCGATCCGGCAGTTGATGAAGACAATTCTATAGTAATATTTGAAATTACATTGTCTAATTTAAGAGCTTCAGGTGAAATAGATGAAAGTGACTTTATGGACCGGGCCAAATTATTGTGCTCATTAGGACATTCAGTAATGATTTCTAAATTTCAGGAATATTTTAAATTGGTTGAATACTTCAACAATTATACGAAAGCAAAAATCGGTCTTACTATGGGAGTTAATAACCTGATAGACATTTTTGATGAAAAATATTACAGACATCTAAGTGGTGGTATTTTGGAAGCTTTTGGCAAGTTGTTCTTTAAAGAACTCATTGTATATCTTTATCCGATGAAGAATCCTGAGACCGGTCAGATCATGACTAGTAATAACGTGAAGGTTCATCCGAGAATGAAAGAATTGTACAAATTTTTTAAGTATAATGGGAAAGTTATGGATATCATAGACTACGAGCCTGAAATTATGGACATATTCTCCAGAGACGTATTGAAAAAAATTACCGCTGGAGAAGGAGGTTGGGAGAAAATGCTGCCAGAGGGTATTTCGGAAACAATAAAGAAAGAACACCTTTTTATGCGACCTGCCGATAAACTGAAAGAAAAAGCTTAACACTTAATTCCATAACAAAGGCCTTAAATAATAGGCCTTTTTTAATGCAGATAGTTTTATATTAAAGGATCTGTGCAGCGTGATCTTTGGTTTTAACTTTGTCAATAACCTTAATAACGAAGCCAGTTTCGTCAACAATAAAAGTCGTTCTGTGTATACCATCGTATTCCCTGCCCATAAATTTTTTAGGGCCCCATACTCCAAACGCATTAATTACTGAATGATCTTCATCTGCTAAAAGCGGAAATGGAAATTCATATTTATTCTTAAACCCCGCTTGTTTTTTTTGAGAATCTTCACTTACCCCTAGAAGTTCATAACCTTCTGATTGCAATTCTGCATAATTATCCCGAAGATTACAAGCTTCTGCAGTGCATCCAGGAGTATTAGCCCTTGGATAAAAAAACACCACTAACTTCTTACCGGAATAATCGCTTAATTTTACCAAATTGCCATCCTGATCCACAGATGAAAAATCCGGGACTTTATGACCTTCTTTAAGTGTGTTCATAGACAATTTTCAATTAAATTTGTGTTTATTTTTTTCATTGTGAAATTAAACAAAAATGACGAAATCGGAAAAAGTATCCTTTACAATAAATAAACTGCAGGAATTATATCCTGTTATACCTGTGCCACTGCAACATAAAGATCCATATACATTGTTAATCGCAGTATTGTTATCGGCCCAAAGTACAGATATACGTGTAAACCAAATAACACCTAAATTATTTGCAAAAGCGGACAATCCTTTCGATATGATTAAAATGTCTGTTGGGGAAATAAAAGAAATTATTAAGCCGGTTGGACTTTCACCGATGAAATCGAAAGGAATCCATGGCCTATCAAAAATATTGATAGAAAAATACAAGGGAAACGTCCCATCAGAAATAAGCTTATTGGAGGAATTACCGGCTGTTGGCCATAAAACTGCAAGTGTAGTGGTCTCTCAGGCATTTGGCATACCAGCTTTTCCGGTTGATACGCATATTCACCGTCTAATGTATCGTTGGGGTTTTTCTAATGGTAAAAATGTGGTTCAAACCGAGAAAGATGCAAAAAGGATATTTCCCAAAGAATTATGGAACGATTTGCATCTTCAAATTATTTGGTACGGCCGTCAATATTCGCCGGCCAGAGGCTGGAATTTAGACAAAGATGTAATAACCAAAAAGATAGGGAGAAAAAAAGTATTAGAAAATTATTATAAAATAAAAAAGGCCCGCTAATAGCGGGCCATCTTGTTTAATTCAAAGTTGTTTCAAATTTGAATGTCTTGTACTTCGTTATTCTGAAGGACCTGGAATAATCCAATAAGAACTGGATTGTCTCAGGACTGGTTTTAGCCAGTTTACAAGCGTTTCGTTCTTCAGAGTAAATTTTTTCCATATTATTATAGTATTGTTATGTTCTAATAACGCAACTAAAATGGAAATATTGTTTTGATATTTTCCTTGCTCTTAATTTGTTAAAACAATATTGTTTCTTTCTATTATCTTTCTGAGGTTTATAAGGGCATATCGCATTCTTCCCAGGGCAGTATTAATGCTTACTCCAGTATTTTCGGAAATCTCCTTGAAGCTCATATCCTTATATATTCGCATAAGAAGAACTTCTTTTTGGTCATCGGGTAATTCTTCAATCAAAGATCCAAGATCGCTATCTATCTGATCCTTGATAATCTGCTTTTCTACATTAAGTTTATCGTCACCTATAACAGAGAAAATATTAAAATCATCACTTCCTTCAAACTTAGGCATACGCTTGTTCTTTCTAAAGTGATCAATAATAAGGTTATGTGAAATTCTCATCACCCATGGCAAAAATTTTCCTTCTTCACTATAAGATCCTTTTTTTAGAGTTTTAATTACTTTTATAAAGGTGTCCTGAAAAATATCCTCAGTAATATCTCTATCCATTACCTTGGAATAAATAAAACTGCTTATACGTTGGTTGTGTCTGTTTATAAGTATTTCAAGCGCTTTTTCGTCGCCACTGATATAATCTCTTACTAATTCTGAATCATCAATTTTAAATTCCATAGTTGGTAATATTTTTTGGTTAAGATAAATGAGCTTCTTTTTGAAAGACCTTTTGCTATTAGTTTAAATATATAGTAGTTATGATTTCATAATTACAATTTAAAAGTATAGAAATAGCGAGGTCTGTGAAAAACTATGTTGTCAAACCCTTGATTTTTGATGTCAAAGAACGTTTTGGTGATTCCTGACACAATAAATCCATAATAAATTAGTTATCAACTGATTTTCCTGAAGCCTGGAAATATGCCCGGTTTAATTCTAGTAAGTTCAAAAAAGCGGCTTCACTTATTCCCAGCAACCAAAAATCCCCTTGATGTATTATCAAAGGGATTAAGGTTTATCCTAATAAATAAGGTTATAGTCAGTTCAAATTATTCTCAAATGTAAGTCCTTTGTGATTTACAATATTTAATGTCTTGGAATACTGAAGTAATAACTGTACACTCTCTGGCTTAGCTTTTACAAGCTTACATTTGTTTCGATATCTAGGGCAAATCTGGTCCATATATAATATTGTTATGTCTAAATAACGCAACTATTACGGAACCATTTGTATTTGTCGTTATAGAACCTATTAATTCGTTAAAACAATATTGTTCTTTTCTATGATTTTTCTTAGGTTAATTAAAGCATATCGCATTCTTCCTAAAGCAGTATTAATACTTACTCCTGTATTTTCAGATATTTCCTTAAAACTCATATCCTTATATATACGCATTACCAGGACTTCTTTTTGATCATCGGGAAGTTCTTCTATTAATAATCCAAGATCGCTGTCTATCTGGTCTTTAATTAACTGTCTCTCGGCATCAAGTTTGCCATCACCCAAAACGGAAAAAATGTTAAAATCCTCAGTGCCTTCAAATTTGGGCATTCGTTTATTCTTTCTAAAATGGTCAATGATCAGATTGTGAGCTATTCTCATAACCCAGGGTAAGAACTTACCTTCTTCATTATAGGCACCTCTCTTTAAGGTCTTTATTACCTTTATAAAGGTATCCTGAAAGATATCTTCAGTAATTGCCCTGTCCAAGACTTTGGAATAAATAAAACTGGTAAGACGCTGATTATGTTTGTTTATTAGGATTTCCAGGGATTTTTCATCCCCGCTAATGTAATTCTGAACTAAAATTGGATCTTCTGCCTGTAGTTGCATACTAATTACTTTTTTGGTTAAACTTAGGGGCCTTTCTTAAGGGAAAGGACTTTAGTTATTCAGGTTAATTCTCAAAAAAGTAATTTTCGCGTATACGCAGAGATTTTAGTTATTATGCTCCAAATATAGAAAAAAAATATTTTCTCAGGTAAACAATGTTGTGATATTGCAGAATTTAGTTGTCAAAGGCGACCTATTGGTGTTTGAATTCAACATATCGTATCTTTGCCGACCTAATGGAAGACATGTCTGCAATAACCGAGGTAAATCCAAAGGAAAATATTATAATCAAAGGGGCTAAGCTGCACAATCTTAAGAATATTGATGTAGTAATCCCCAGAAATAAATTAGTTGTTATTACGGGACTTTCGGGTTCGGGTAAATCCAGTCTGGCATTCGATACACTCTACGCTGAGGGTCAACGACGTTATGTAGAAAGCCTTTCCTCATATGCCAGGCAATTCCTTGGTAAATTAGATAAGCCTAAAGTAGACTATATAAAAGGTATAGCTCCGGCAATAGCTATAGAACAAAAGGTAAATTCCACAAATCCACGATCCACAGTGGGTACAACAACAGAAATATATGACTATTTGAAGCTTCTTTATGCCAGAATTGGCAAGACCTATTCACCAATTTCCGGTAATGAAGTTAAAAAGCATAACGTAACAGATGTAATAAATCATGTAAAATCTTTTGAAGAAGGTACCAAACTCTTACTATTGGCTCCAATTGTAATTTCCAATGACAGAGATCCGGTTAAATCTTTACAATTACTTTCCAAACAAGGATATGCAAGGATAAAACATAATGACACAGTCATCAGGATTGATGAATCGTTAAAAGATATTGGCTATAATTTTGAGCTGGTTGTAGATCGAATTATTAAAAAGGATGATGAAGATTTTCTTAATCGATTAGCCAACGCAGTGGATACCGCTTTTTTTGAGGGTAAAGGATACTGTCTTATTGAAGAAATAGCTAATGGAACTGTGACCCAATTTAGCAATAAGTTTGAAATGGACGGAATGGTCTTTATGGAACCTAACGCACATCTCTTCAGTTTCAATAATCCTTACGGGGCTTGTCCGAAGTGTGAAGGTTATGGTGATGTAATTGGCATAGATGAAGATCTTGTTATACCTAATTCTGGCTTGTCTGTATTCGAAAATGCCATATTTCCATGGCGCGGCGAGAGTATGAGTTGGTATAGAGATCAATTAGTGAATTCGGCTTATAAGTTTAATTTTCCCATCCATAAACCATGGTATCAACTTAGTGAGGAGCAAAAACTCCTGGTCTGGCAGGGCAATGAGCATTTTATAGGAATAGATAAATTCTTCCGGCAATTGGAAGAAAAGAGCTATAAGATTCAAAATAGGGTAATGCTCTCCAGATATAGAGGTAAAACAAGATGTAACTCATGCAAAGGGAAGCGTCTTAGAATTGAAACCAATTATATTAAGATTGGCAACAAATCTATTTCAGATCTTGTGGAATTGTCAATTGAAAACTTAATCACATTTTTTGACAAGCTTTCATTAAGTAAACACGACTTGCGAATCGCAAAAAGATTATTCGCAGAAATCAAAACCAGGCTAAGTTATTTGGATAAGGTTGGCTTGAGCTATTTAACAATTAACAGAAAATCAAATACTCTTTCAGGTGGAGAAAGCCAGCGAATAAACCTGGCAACATCACTTGGCAGTAGTTTGGTTGGGTCTATGTATATCCTGGATGAACCTAGTATTGGCTTACATCCGAGAGATACGGAGAATCTTATAATAGTTTTGAAATCTCTAAGAGATTTAGGTAATACTGTTATTGTTGTTGAACATGATGAAGATATTATGCTTGCGGCAGATGAAGTCATTGACATTGGACCGGAAGCTGGTACCCATGGAGGCGAAGTAGTGGCACACGGGCCCATGGATGCAATCCTAAAATCGTCCTCTCTTACGGCAAGTTACCTTAATGGTACCATGGAAATTGAAATTCCCAAAAAACGCCGAACCTCCAACTACTTTATTGAAATTAAAGGAGCCAGGGAAAACAATCTAAAAAATATTGATGTCACTTTCCCTCTTAATATGCTCACAGTAATAACGGGTGTTTCAGGAAGTGGAAAAAGTACATTGGTAAAAAAATTACTTTACCCAATCTTGCTTAAAGAAGTAGGTGGATATGGAGAAAAAGCAGGACAATATACCGAAATGTCTGGTAAGTTTCAGTCTGTAAAAAACGTTGAGTTCGTAGATCAAAACCCAATTGGAAGATCTTCTCGTTCAAATCCTGTCACTTATATTAAAGCTTATGATGATATCAGGGCATTGTTTGCCTCACAGAAATTGAGTAAACTCAGAGGTTATCAAGCCAAACACTTCTCCTTTAATGTAGATGGAGGTAGGTGTGATAAGTGTAAAGGAGAAGGTCAGATTACTGTAGAAATGCAGTTTATGGCTGATGTCCATTTAGAATGCGATACCTGTGGCGGAAGGCGTTTTAAGAAAGAAGTGCTGGAAGTGAAATTTGAAAATGTGAATATTGATGATATATTGAATATGACCATAGATGATGCCATTGTATTCTTTGAAACTCATTCACAAACTAAAATAGTTGGTAAATTACGACCTCTGCAAGAGGTAGGTCTGGGTTATGTTACCTTAGGCCAATCTTCTTCTACCCTGTCCGGTGGTGAGGCACAGAGGATTAAACTGGCGTCATTTCTTGTAAAAGGAACCACTAAAGAAAAGGCTTTATTTATTTTTGACGAACCTACTACAGGGCTTCACTTTCATGACATTAAGAAACTTTTAAAATCTTTTGACGCTTTAATAGCCAGGGGGCATTCAATTATTGTGATAGAACATAATATTGAATTTATCAAATGTGCAGATCACGTTATAGATCTTGGACCCGATGGTGGTGATAATGGCGGTGAGCTTATTGCATTTGGTACTCCTGAAGAAATAGCTTCAAAAACTAAATCGCATACTGCCAATTACCTTCGTGAAAAGTTACGATAGAACCAATTGATTAAATCTTTTAACTTTCTCAAAAAAAAATAGGGTTTAGTTCATTTCTTTGGTTATAATTATTTTTAAGCATCTGATTTACAATATTTTAAATCTGTATTACTATTTCTGGCACGCTGTTTGGTACTGGTATGGTGAATGTAAATAGTTGCATTCGGAAATTTAAAACCTTATATCATGAGAAATTTAATACTCCTTTTTACGGCTCTTATTTTTGGTACTGCGAGTACCTTAGCGGCCACAGTAGAAGATAAGGTTGCAATGCGCAATGCTTATAAATACAACAATTCATTCATATTTGTTGAAAATGGCATTACGTTTTCCGTTTATCCGGATGGCGAATTCGATTTTTATATTGACAACCGCGTTAATGTTGGAGCCAATGTGAACTTCGGTAGCACCAATATTACATTCAATTCAGGTTATGATTATAATCCTTATGTTCAATATGATGATTATGGCGCAGTTATTCAAGTTCAAAATGTACCTGTCTTTTATGATTATTATGGACGTATTAATCAAATCGGTGGTGTTAATGTATGGTACCGAAATGGAAGAGTGAGACGAGTAGGTGGAATGTATGTGTATTATAATAACAGGGGCTATTATAGTCATTACACAGGATTTGTTAACGTCTATAACCAATATTATACATACAGGCCCTATTACAACTATTTCGTACGACCTGCGGCTGGTTACTGCCTGGTATATAATAACCCATACAGAAGATATTACAACCCAGTCCGATATTCTTATTACAGACCCTATCAATATAATCATAGGAGAGCCTATGCCACTGTAGGTAATAATTATAATTATAATTATAATAAAAACTACAATAGGCGTAGCAAGGTATATAGAAATGATAAGCGTGTGGTTGCAAGAGAAAATAATTCGCGAAGAGGCGATAGCTACAGGACCGGTAACTCAGCAAGAAATACAACTGCCGTTGCACAAAGGACTAATAGGACCAGTTCTAAAAGAACTAAAAACAGTACAGCTGTGAACAGATCTAATAGAACAACTGCTAATAGCAAGAAAAGAACTATTGCCAATGCTGGTAGAAATATTGAAAGCAATCTTGTTAGAAATGGGGCGGGAAGATCTATGCCGTCTGTATCAAGTAGAACGGTAACAAAAAAAGAAGTTGCGGTAACTCCAAGAAGTAAGACTGTTCAACGCAGCAGTAGTACATATAAGAGGCCGGAAAGAACTGCAACAAAAAGCCGGACCGTTAGCACTAAGACTGTAACAAAGCGAACAGTTGCTTCCAGGCCTTCGGGCAGAAGCACAGGGAGTACGACAATAAAGAAGACAAGTACCGCTAATAAAACAGCGCGTAGAAGTCCTTCCAGGAGCACTGGAAAAAGCAACAATACAAGAAGCAGAAATACAAAATTATAATAAAGATAGTTTTAGGTTGGTTAGTTGTTTAACCCCGCAGCGGATTCGTCCCTGCGGGGTTATTATAGGAAATATCCCCGGATAAATTCAAAGTATTAAAAATTTGATTCCTTTAAAAATAACAGCTTACTTTCCTTTCCTTCCTAAAAATGCTGAAAGAACGCCAAAGACATCTTCAGATATTCTAAATCGGTATAAGATACCAACATACGCACCAGTAATAAGTATACTTTTTAAAAGAATGTTGATTATTGGATTAAAAGTAAATTCCACGAAATAGAAAATAGCCACCATTAATACCAGGAGACCTGCAATTTTTACAGTTTCACTCGTAAAGGGCATTATATTAAATTTCCTTTTTACGTATATCAGTTTAATTATATTGTAAATACATATGGCCATAAATGTTGCGAAAGCCGCCCCGTTTAATCCGTACAGGGGAATAAGCACCCAATTGAAAAGTATAGTAAAGACTGCCAAAAGAACACCCATAAACAATAAAGCCCTGTAATAGTCAGAATTAAAGAGAATTGCATTATTGTTGCCAATTAGCGCATCAAAAAGTTTGGTGAATCCAATTAATAGAACAATAATATAACCTCCGCGATATGCTTCTGGTAACATAGAATAAAGGTCATTAAGATTGAGCAGGATAAGAATAAAAATAAGACCAGATATAATGAACAGGGTTAAAGAGCTTTTTTGATATAATATTTTCAACTCAGCTATATCTTTCCTATTCAGTATTTCAGCGGTCATCGGGTAAGTAATCTGGTGCATGGCTCTTGCCGGTACGGCAATCACAGTGGCAATAAAAATAGCTACGGTATAATATGCAACATTTTGAATTGGAATAAACTGATTAATCATAAAACGATCTATCTCCAAAAGGATTACAGCTGTGGATCCCCCCAGAATGATAAGAATGCTGTAAATTACCATAGATTTGGTATTCTTTGGCCAATTAAACCGAAGTTTTGGTCTTCTTAGACTATAGGCATACAGTTTCATTAATATAGTTCTAAAGAGGTAAAGACCTACCAAAGCCTTTAAAAAAAAATCTACGCTTATGAACTCCATAAACAAAAGAATTAGGAGTAAGCTGACCCCTACTCTAACGAACACTTCTTTCATAAAATTCCCAAATACCGATTTCATTTGAACTTTAGACCATGCATAAAATATTTCAAAATAAGCCATTGCAAGTCCTATTAAAAAAATGTACCAGACATAATCTTTTACAATTACATTCTTCCTGCCCAGGAAATTACCTATTATATCATTTGCAAAGAAACTTACTCCAACAAGGGGAATGATAATAAGCAACGGAAGGAGCACCATTAGGGTGAGAAAACCATCAGCTGATTTGGAATCACTAAAATTACTGTAATATTTTACAAGGGTATTGGGTACACCAAACGCCATTAATGGCATTAGAATTAGGGATGAGGAAAGAATTACTCCCACCAGGCCATAATACTCATCAGTGAGAAAACGGGTGTAAAGGAAAAGTGTATTGATAGCTCCTATCGCAAATCCAAGATAAGTGATAGT
>Ga0209456_10000097_pt1 | contig 46118 bp, 42 predicted proteins | sample COG_11_FD_184755 | JGI IMG/M metagenome (GOLD analysis project Ga0209456, IMG submission 184755) | Pelagic marine sediment microbial communities from the LTER site Helgoland, North Sea, for post-phytoplankton bloom and carbon turnover... | ecosystem: Environmental > Aquatic > Marine > Neritic...
CAAACACATGACCGACGTAGTCGGTCGAGGAGAAACTCACGCTTAGATAATCCGTCACCGCATCCTGACCCAGCTCTTCTGCGACGAGCGCCTCCTTTGCGAAATCCAGGACAATCTCATCGCCCGCGGGACTCAGCGTCAGCCACGTTGTGAAGAAACGGGACGTGCCGTCGCCGAAGTCATGTGGAAACGTCCGGCCGAAGCCGCCGACGTCAGCCTCCCACTCACGGTCGTCTGAATCCCCGAACAGGTAACTATCCTGATCGTGCAGAAGCTTCCACTGCGTCCCGGCGAATTGTTGCACCGGTTTGGTCGCGTTGAAGTCATTTACCCAGTCGGGATATTGGTCCAGATAATAGGTACTGGTCACAAACTCGCCGCTGGCTTTCGAGAACCAGTAGGCCGTGCCGGAGTGACCGGCCATCGAGATCGCCCCGCGATCCTTCACCGAAATACCAACGACTTTCGCGTTCCCACCTGTGTTGCTGCGCAGCTCATCTGCGAATGTCGTGACCAGCATCGCCGCTGGGGAACGCCCATCGCTACGCGCCGCGCGCTGCGTCGGATCGATCTCCGTACTTGCATCAACAGATGCATCTTTGCTCAGAAGACGATAGTTCGAGTCTTCGACATTGTAGGTTGTAAAACCGGACTCACGATCGAACCACAGGTTGCCAACCATGCCGTGCGCTGACGGGTGCGCTCCTGTTGCGAGCGTCGTGTGACCGACGATCGTCTCGGTATTCGCGTGCGCATGATGCGCGTTGCGATAAACCACACCGGACTCCCACAGGTAGCGAAAGCCACCCTCGCCCAGGCGATCGTAGTAGCGAGTCGGCAGGTCAGCGCGTAATTGGTCAACCGTGATCTGCAGGATCAGTTTGGGCGGCTCAGCCGCACTAACCGCCGCGAATAGAAACAGCGTCGCAACGATTGCGCCCCTGATCAAAGAATCAACTCTCTTCCGGTTTCTCATAGTTGCTGAACCTGTAGCGGCTTCCGTGTACTCTCGGTATGAAACGGTAACAGAGAGCTCCGCATGCGGGTGAACAGAAAATCACAAGTGTTCCTTATCCAGGTTGGCATCCTGCTTCTCGCGGCCTGCTCCACGATGAACGTCAACTTGCCGTCGGTCACCGAATCGCCGACCGGTGAGCGCCTGCCCGGGAAGATCATCTGGCGTGATTTGCTGACCAACGATCCCGCCGCGTCGCAACGATTCTACGGCGAATTGTTCGGCTGGTCGTTCGAAGACGTCGGCACGGCGTCAAATCTCGATAGCGATTCTGCCTATACCCTGATTCGTCATGACGGGATATTGATCGGCGGGATGATCGATACGGTCGCTCTCAACGACCGGGACGATATTTCCCAATGGATTGTTTCGATGTCAGTCGAGGATATCGATGCCGCAGTAAGGGCGGTTTCCTCAGCGGGCGGCCAGGTTGTCACGCCACCGACGGACCTGCAGACCAGGGGTCGGCTCGCGGTGGTCAGGGACGCAGAAGGAGCGTTTATCAGCTTGCTGGAGACGCGGGACGGCGACCCGCCCGATAGCGAACCCCGGATGGACGATTTTCTTTGGGAAGAGCTCTGGACAACTGACGTCCAACGCGCGACCGTCTTTTACACAAGCCTGGCCGGACTCTCCGCGGAGACCATTGACCTCGACCCCGACGTGGCTGGCGCGCAGACATACAAGGTGCTGAAGGCTGGCGATGCACCGAGAGTCGGCGTCATGCCCAGCCCACTGGAAGGCCTTGATCCCGTGTGGGTCAGCTACCTCCGGGTAGAGAGCCCGGCGGCAATTACGTCGCGCGTCGCGGAACTGGGCGGCCGCGTTATCGTGGAGGCGACAGCCCGCGCGATAGGTGGTGAAGCCGCGTTTGTTGCCGGGCCATCCGGCGCGGGTATCGCGCTGCAGACCTGGCCGCTCGAGCAGAAGAATTAAGGGGACGAATTCATGAAAAGCATCTTCAGAAACGCAAGAATCCCGGCGATCATCATCACTTGCCTTCTAGTGGGAGGCTGCGATGATGTCCGCGTCTATGGCAGCGTTGGTTACAGCTCTTACGGCGGTTACGGTGGCATGGGAACTCGAGTCGGTGTTGGCGGACGCATCTACTAGAAGAATGGCCGACCGCTCAGCGAGGTCGCTCATCGCGGCACTACTGGTGTCGATCCTGGTCGTCATATTGCCGGGGCAAGCCGTCGCCGGCCGAATGCTGGACTATATCCGCAACTACGACCTCAACGACTACTCGTTCGGGGTTGCCGTCTCCGTTAGCCAGAGCCCCTACGTCGGCACACCCAACTCCGCGATCGTATACCCCTACCTGACGAGCTTTACCCACTCGGCGTTTACCGATGACTGGTTGCTACTGCGTGACGAGAATATTGGCTTGAGGTACATCACGGACAGCCAATGGGAGTTCGGCGCGGTAGCACGGTTCCAGGGACTGGGAACCAACATTCCAATCGACGGTGAGTTGGCGGGTGTCGATGAGAAGAGCTGGACAATAGAGGCAGGTCCGCTGATCGGCTTCCGCGCCTGGCCGATCAACCTGCAGTTCCGAACCTATTGGGAGATGCCCAACAAGCACGATGGCTTGACGAGCGAACTCGAACTCTCCTATCCGATCAAGTTCGACCGGGGGTTCTTCGTCCCGACCGTGAGGCTGATCTATCGAGACGAAGACTACATGGACTATTACTTCTCGGTTTCGGAGGCGGAGTCCGCGCCGAATCGGCCCGTTTACGACGCGGGCGCGTCTACCTCTGTCTTGGTGGGTTTCTCGACGGGCTATGAGCTGGCGCCGAAATGGCTGCTGAAAGCCGGTCTCGATTTGGAATTTTTCGATTCCGCGATTTCGGAGAGCCCTATCGTCGATAGGGACAGGCAATGGTCCGCATCGGTCGGGCTCGCCTATAACGCCGATCTTTTCGTCCCCAGGGATCACGACGACTCGCGCAGTGGGTATTCTTTCGAATTCCGCGTGGGGGCGTTCAGCAGCTCAATCAGCACGACGGTTGAACAAAGAGCAGGAGACGGTCAGCCAGCGGACACAACCGACCTCGAGAACCTGCTGCGCGCCGCCGACAACAAGACCTTCCTGCAGCTCGACACAAACTTTCGCATTAATTTCTTTCATCAGCTGCAACTCGGTTACTTCGAGTTGCGGCGAGAATCCGCGACGACGCTCGAGAATGACCTGACTTTTGACGACCAGCTCTACGACGCCGGCACCGAGATTGAAACCGACACCGAATTTTCGTTGTTGCGCTTTTCCTACGCGTACTCGCTGATGCACGACGGGCAAAAGGAGTTGGGCGTCAAGGCCGGGCTTAGCTACGCGCGATTCGACATCGATGTCGGTGAAGTCGGCGCGCAGGAAGCGCAGCACCTGAACGTCAGGGCGCCGATGCCAACATTCGGTGCCCTGGGCTCCCTGACGCTGGGCCAGAACTGGTCGCTGGGTGCGGACTTGAATTTCTTCCTGGGTGACTTCGACCGGTACGAGGGCCGCATGGCCTACCTCGCCCTGGACCTCGAGAGAAAATTCGGCGAGGTATTCCGGGCCGGCGTTGGCTATAACGTCTACGCCCTGCGGCTCACCGCCAAGGACAAGGAGCTCGGGGGCGAACTAAGCCTCACGATTCACGGACCGAAAGCCTACATCAGCTTCACGTTCTAGCGACTGTCACCAGCGGACAGCAAATCCCAGTATCGGCCCGTGCGTCGTGGTGTCATAAGCGAACGCGCCTTCGTCACTCGGCTTGTCGTTCGCATAGTCCACGTACAGCGCCCGGTAACCCAGGTCGAGGAACATGCGCTCGCTCATCCTGAAGAACAGAGCAGCATTCGCGTTCCATGAAAAGTCCGAGCCGACGCCGAAGCCGCCGACGTCACCGCGAAGTCGGATTTGCCAACGATCTGAAAGCCCGCGCGTCCAGCGAAGTCCGACGAACGGGTCTACCCAGTCCTCGTTGATCTCGGCACTCAGGCTGCCGTTTCCAACCGAAGGATCGAAGCTTCCCCTGACCCTGTTGTCCCACCAGCGCACACCACCGAGTAATTCAAGGCGGCCAGCCGCTACATCAAGGCGGCGTGTTGCAATAACTTCCGTAATTGCCTGGCGAACGCTTGCACTGACAACGCCGCCAAAGCCTACCGTCGTGTCAGCGCCGAGATCCATTAAGCCGTAGTCGAGAATGAAGCCCCAGCCATTGTCGAAGCGTGCCTCGAAATTCAGCATGAATGCCGTTTCCAGGTTCTCGAGAATTTGTTCGGTACTTATATCGACAGGCACACCCGCAGCACGACCCAAGGTGGCATCGCCATTGATAGACGCACCCAGGAGATAGGGTTCGATCGAGTACTTCCAGTCATCGGCACTCTGCGCATGTGCCGAGAGAACGAACAGCAGGAGAAGAAGGAATAGAGCCTGTCGCATCAAAGGACTACTCCTCAGCCAGTGGCGCGGACGTTACTATTCCGTGCCAGCTGGCGGCGGCGGGAAGGCGCCCAGTACAGCGTCTACCGCTGCCTGGATGGTCTCATCCATTTTCTCGCGGTCGGAATCCGAGATGGTCTTGGTCGCAACGGCGTGGAAAACGGGTCGACGCCCTGCGACGTCGAAAACATCGAGAGCGAGCATGCCCTTGGTCGTCTGCCGCACCTGGGTATTGGTAGACACACCCATACCGTAGCCGTAATAAGCACCGCCCCACGCCGGATAACCTCCCATTCCGTATCCCGCGTAGGTCGACGGGTAAGAATCCACCCGGATTTCTTCACGTGATCCGACCGTGAAGGACACCGCGAAATCGGCAGCTTCCGGATCATCGATTCTCGTGTATCCCTTTGCTGCCAGGCCGGCTTCGAGCTTCTGCATTATCCTGGGTTGCAGCAGCGGATTCGGCGGCCGATCCCCTGTGCTGCCGATAATCATCGGGTTCTCGCTGATCCAGGCCCAGGTCTGGTAGCCGCTGAAATCCTGTTGCGGGTCGCTGTCGTAGCTCGCCTCAAACGTGGACGCACATGCGGCCAGGCCCAGGCTGAAAAACGCCATAATTAACAAGCAAACTCTGCGGACTGCCATTTCAATTCTCCAGTGGATGTTCATTTCGAACCAATGCAGGGAACGATACCCTGTCGATCCACGCTGGACAATAAGCGATTGTCACCAGTTGTAACCAAGCGATATTTAGCCCGGTCCGGACCATGAATTATTTGCCGGGATTCCCTACTATGGCCCGTTAATGCCTGCGGCGCAGGCCTGCCCTGTTGATGGTGGTAACAGTCAATGTTCAAGCACAACCCTGACCCCATACTCGCGACAATTATCTTACTCGGGTTCTTTGCTGTACCGGCAATGGCCGAAAAGACTGACGTTGTCGTCCTGAAGAACGGCAACGCAGTCACCGGAGAAGTGAAAAGTCTGGAGTTCGGCCAGCTGAAATACAGCACCGATTCGATGGGTACCGTCAGCATCGACTGGGAGGACATCGTCAGCGTCAGCAGCCAGGAATTTCACCAGGTCGAGTTGCCTGATGGCACCCGTTACTACGGCCAACTGGTACCGACCGGGGATCCCCACACTGTACGCATCGTGACCGCAAGCAATGAGTTCGTTCTTGAGCACTCCCAGATTGTGCGCGTCACGCCGATTGACTCGGAAGCCAGCTTTTTAGCTCGACTCGATGGGTCGTTCAGCCTGGGCATGCAGACGCAGAAATCGAGCGGCGTTTCAACATCCAACCTTTCGGCCGACGTCAGTTATCGCAGGCGTGCTTACCTGCTGGGACTGAGGATTAGTTCTTCGATCACCGATCAACCCTCCGAACCCACCACGGCGCGCCAAAGCGTCAGCTTCAACTACCAGCGCTTTCGCAAGAACCGCTGGTTCACTGACTGGTTTACGGGCTGGGAGCAGAACGATGAACTTGGCATCGCCGCACGTTCTTCACTCGGTGGCGCCCTGGGTCGGTACGTAATCCAGACCAACAAGACCCAGTTTTCAATGACAGCGGGTGTACAGGGTGCCCGGTCGAATTTCACAGGCGATGAGGAGAGTACGACCGAGGCGGAAGGCAGGATCGAGCTTCGCTTCCTGAGGCGAAATCTCACACCGGAAACAGATTTCCGAATCACCTACACCGTCTACCCCCTGCTCGCGGACTTGAGCCAGTACCGAGCGGAATCTGATATGAGCTTGCGGCGGGAACTATTGGACGATCTGTTTTTCGAACTGAGCGTTGGCTATTCTTACCTCAGCGACCCAACGGAAGGTGCCGCGAACTCGGACTACACGGCGACAACGTCGCTCGGCTACTCGTTCTAGAGAGATTGGAGAAACCATGAACAAGACAAAACTAACATCACTATTCATGATCCTCGGGCTCTTCGCCGGTTGTACATCGACCCCGGAGTTTCAAACCGGCCCCGATGCCGAAGTAACGCATGATGGTCTGACTCGTCTCGACCGGACTGTCCTCGATGTTGTCTGGGCCAGGACAGATATTGACCTGACGGGTTACAGCAAGATCATGTTCGAGGGCGTCGGCGTAGAGTTTCGACCCGTCGACGGCCCTTACAGCGGCAGGGCTGGCATGGGAGGGACTTCGCGTGCGAACTCTTCACAATCCGTATTTCAACTCGACGAAGCGACCAAGGCACTGGTCATCGAGGAAATCGGTGGTGCTTTCGTCGAAGAACTGGCGAATAGTGATGTCTACGAAGTCGCCGAGGAGCCGGGTCCGGACGTCTTGTTGTTGAGAGCGGGATTGCTGGATGTGATCTCTCGTGTACCGCCGGAACGCATGGGGCGTAGCGCAGTCTGGCTAGACAGTGTCGGCGAAGCGACGCTCGTGATGGAACTGCATGATTCAACGAGTGGCGCTATTCTCGTTCGTGCGGTGGATCGACGAGCAGCCGAAACCCCGGCTGGCAGCGTTACGCAATCGACTTCAGCTACCAATCGGGCCGATGTTCGTCGTCTCGGACGGCGGTGGGCGAGCATCATTCGACGTGGCGTTGAGTCCCTGATGAGTGGAGAATAGTCAGCCAATTACGAGAAAAATGCCATTGCTTGCCCTGCCGGAAGGAATCCGGCCCTGTGAATAAGGATAAGATGTGAAGAATTCAGTTCTGCTCGTAAGCGTTGCCCTGTTCCTCGTGGCGTGCGCCTCCGCGCCCAACGTCACGAGGGTCCAGACCCTGTCTGAGGCCGCGGACGCGCCTTACAACAACGTGCTCGTTGTCTCAGTGTTCGAGTCATTCGATATGCGCCGGTATCTCGAGGAGGAGATTGTCGCGCAGCTAAAGAGCAAGGGCGTGAACGCAGTCCCGAGCACGTCCATGATGAATACGAAGGTTCCTCTGAACAGAGACACGATCGTGGCGATGGTCGACAAGCTCGATTCGGATTCAGTGCTACTGACGCAGCTGGTCCACCTCGACATGACGAGCAAGGTAAAAGACAGAAACCCGCAGTCGACCTACAACGTGCGGCCAACCTATTACTTCAATGTGTGGAGCGTTGACCTGACGGAGTACAAGGAGCCGGTCGGACTCGAGATCGATCACGACATAACGATCGCGATCCAGATGTTCTCGGTTAACGCCGAGGGGCCCGTATGGGCGATAGAAACACGCTCGCAACTCCATCGAAATATCGATCAGCAGATGAGTGGAACGTCAGCCACGGATGAGGCGAAGGGTATTGTCAACGCGATGTCGCATGACGGGCTGATAGGGAGGTAGTGCCGTGCGAAGAAAGAGGACGGACCACGGCGGCGGACAGACCGACTTCTTCTATCTATTCGGTGCGCTCTTGTTGTTGTTGTTCGCTGTGCCGCTGGCGCAGGACATCGAATTTCTGGATCCTGATATCGTCAGAGCTTTCTTCTTCTCCGTCCTGATGATTGTTGGGGCCCGAAGTCTGAAGGGGGGCGGACACTACCGTACGATTGGCATGTTACTGGCCGCCGTCGGCATTATCCTGGCCCTCGTTGCCATCGGCAAAAGCTCAACGCTGTTTCAGGCTGCTTCGCTCATGTCGCTCTTCACTTTCCTGCTCGTCTCGATCAGTTATACGCTGAAGCAGGTCGCATTCGGCACTGAACTCAACACGAATCGGCTGGTCGGTGCCGTTTGCGTGTATTTGCTGCTCGGCGTCCTCTGGGCACTCGCCTACGCATTTCTTGAACTGGTTGCGCCTGGTTCTTTCACGGGCATCGAACTGGCCGCGACCACGGGTTGGCACAACGACTGGTTCTACTTCAGTTTCGTTACACTGACGACGCTTGGGTACGGTGACATCACACCGGTCAGCTCCGCTGCCCGAAGCCTTGTCTACCTGCAAGCAATCGCCGGGATATTCTATGTCGCCGTTCTGGTTGCCGGGCTCGTTGGTGCTTACATATCTGAGAAACAGAGCTCGTGATCACTCGAGAATCGCGGCACGGTTGGCCTGGTCCTCCCAGGCCAGCTGGTAGGCAACGTAATACTTGAATACGTTCCTGACGTAGCGAACCGTCTCCCTGCCGATTTTCCGTGCAGCGATGACTTCCACGTTATCCAGCCACAGGTTCGGGTCGTAACCTTCTGCCGCGGCCTGGCTGCGCAGGCGCCGTACTCTTGCCGGGCCGGCGTTGTACGCAGCCAACGCGAACAACCACTGTTCGAGTTCATCCATTTCCGGGTCTGCAAAATACCGGTCCATCAGGAAGCGCATGTATCTCGCTCCGGCCAGGATATTGTCGGCCGGTTCGGAAATGTCGTCGACGCCGACGTGCTTATCGGCGGCGGTAGAGGGCTTGACCTGCATGATGCCTACTGCGCCGGCCGGACTTTTCCTGCCGTGATCCAGTTCCGATTCCTGGTAGGCCTGGGCCACGAGCATCAACCAGTCCAAGTCCGATTCCTCCGCACCGGCACGAAAATGCTCCGCGAGGGTCCGCACGCGCTCGACCGCCCCGGCCGAGGTCGAGTTGCTTACCCATTTCAGGTTTCCCAGGTAGCGCTCTTTAAGAACATTGCCAAGCAATGTGCCCTGTCGATGGCCTCGCGCGAATCTATTGATCTGCTCGGCTAACAGCGGACTGTCCTTACGAAATGCCCACGCGATCTTGCCCCCTGAATGCAATACCAGGTCTTCCCGAACCACCATGTCTGTAAGCATCATGGCCCAGGATGTGGCCTTGTGGCTGTCGACCACCGTCGCATCCACGAGGCCGGCATTGACCATCTCGAGTATGTCCTGCACGCGGAGCAGCTCATTGGCCTCAACAATGATGATCGGATCCAGGCCGCGGGTGCCAAGCTGTTCGTTGTATGCCGACAGGTGCTCGAAGTAGCTCGACGACTTGCGCACGAAAACACTCCGACCTGACAGTTCGTCGAGCGACTGCACATCCTCGCCCGTGTTGGGTGCGAAGACCACGATCTCATCGACACCTGTTACGAATGGCCGCGAAAAGTCGACCAGCTGCGAACGTGCTTCCGTAATCGTCAGGTCGGCTGCAACCAGGTCCGCCTGGCCGCTGAGCAGGGCCGGGATCAGGCGATCCCGGCTGACAGGCATTGGCACAACCTCGACGTGGTCGAGCCGGCGCCCGAGAGACGCATTCATCTCCTGCTGCAGCATTTCGAGCAACTCGGCAACCATGCCGCGCGGCTTGCCTTGATAGTAGAAGTACTGCGGCCCGCCGGGCACAACGAGCGCCCTGATATAGCGGCGTTCCGTCATCGCATCGAGGTCACCGAACGTCGGTTTTGCAAGGATACTCAGTCGCTGCGGGAGCAGGTCGTCGAGCGAAGGATCGGGTTCCGGCGCCACGGTTTCAGATCGGGGCGCTTCTGCAGCAGCCGGGGCGGCCTCCTGACTCTCGTCACCGTCTTCGCGGGAGCAACCCCCGAGGAACAGAAACATCGCGAATACGAACAACATAAGAGCCTGGCGCAACATCATGATCAGCTCTCCGGCCGCTTCCAGAAGGCATCGAACACATACACGGCGACCACTCCGTAGAGCGTTGCCCAACCGAACATGAAGAGTCGATCGTAGAATCGCGCACCCGCGGCGCTGCCGAAGTTGGAGTCAAGCACGGCCGGCGCCAGTACGATCAGCATCGTCAGGAAAGCATAGCTCCACGTATCGGCGTCGGCGTGTAATCCGCGTCCCTCGAAGACTTTCTGCCCGAAATACAGTCCGGCCAGCAGGACAAACAGGACGTACATCGTCAGGGAGGGCCAGATACTCAAGAGCTGCCAGCCAATCGTGGCGGCAAGACCGCCCGCAATGGTCGAGATAATCAGTGACTTCGCGGCGTCCTTTGTGCTGCAGCGCGAAACCTCCTGGCCCATGGAAGATACCTTGATCATGACGGCCGCATTCGCCGCGCTTGCGCTGGACAAGATAAACCAGACCAGGATCGGCAAAACGATGGCGAGTGACCGCATGGCGTCATGGCGCGCCGCTGGAAGATGGATGTCTGCCGGAGCGTCCAACCCGTCATCGGACTTTACGGGGAGCTCCTGTGGTGGATCGGGCATCAGGCGATGAAAGAGCATTGCCACGATCGCCCCCGCAATAGCCCCGACCACGAGCCCGCTCGCTACGCCGAGTAGCATGTCGACCGACACGGTGCCGATCGCCACGGTCAGGGCAATTCCTATCGGTACGAGCGAGCTCGCCGCCTTGGACCCGCCGCGCGCTGTGAAATAGAAACAATGAAACAACGCCAGCGACAGCAGCAGTAAGCCGACGTACCGCTGGTGCAACAACAGCGGCAGGAAGATAAACGACCCGTAGACGGCAATCGTCAGCGCCAGCACGACGACAACGAATAATTTTGCCTTCGGCTGCGACAACGGCAGCGCGAGCAGGAACATCGTCACTACCGGGGCGATAAACGAGAGGTCCCATGCGGCCGCCTGTGAAATCCAGAGCGACACTGCCGTACCCAGTGCAAGGCGCAGGATTCGAGTGCTCGCGACACTCGACATAGGTGTGACTGATGCTGCCCTAGTAGGCATAAGTCAGGATGCTGCCTATGCGGATGTACAGCGCCCCCAACGTATTGAAGAACCAGCTATCGGTCGCGTAGATGAGCGCTGTCACCTGTGCACCAACCTTGAGCCTGCGCATGTCCTCGGGGGACATCTCGAAGTCGACGATTACGGGGAAACGCTGGGCATCTCTGAGCCATTGGCGATTATTATCGATCGTCGGCAATGCGCCCAGTGCCGCCGAGTCCACCGCTACGCCGAACCCGGTCGTGCGCACCTCGCCTTCAAATACCCGACCCGGGAAAACGTCGAACAGCAAACGTACTCGATCACCACTCTCGACATTGCCAAGGTTGTTTTCAGTGAAATCCGCCTGCACCCATACATTGTCGGTCGAGACAAACGTCATTTGTGGCGCGCCGGCCGCCGCAAAATGGCCGCGGTTGACGCGCACGTCGGTAACGACGCCATTCGTCGGGGCGACGACATTCGTACGCTCGAGATTGAGCACTGCTTGCTCGAGCCCGGCCAGTGCCTGTTGAATTCTGGAATTGTCTTCGCCGGCTGCGCCGCGATTCTGTTTCGCCTGCTCGAGGTTTGCCCGCGCTGCTACCAGCTGTTGCTGGGCAACGATCAGTGCTGCCTCTGACTGTTCCAGTCTGCGATCCGACAGGGCACCCGGGTCCTGGTCCTTGATGCGGCGTAGACGAACCGCGTCCTGTTGTGCCCGGACAAGTCCCGCCTGTGCCGAGCCAACGCCCGCTGCCGCCGCATCGACCCCCGCCGATGAAGCGCCCGTCGCCTGGCGGGCGGACTCCAGGTTGGCCTCGGCGCTGGCCACCGCCAGCCGATAACGTTCCTCTTCTATCTGGAACAGGCTATCACCCGCCTGCACCACCTGGTTGTTCTGCACCACCACATCGACGACCGTTCCTGACACTTCAGCAGCAATGGGCACAACCAGGGCATGCACACGCGCCTGCGACGACACCGGCGTCAGGCGGTCCGCCGTCAGGTAACCGACCAGCAAGACAAAACTCAGGATCAGTACCCTGATCGTCCATGTACGGACCGGGTCTTTCTCGGGTGTCGCTTCGGTCGTTTTTTCCTGAGTAGATTCTTGTTCTTCTGTCATTGTTCGGTCTCGTTATCGATGAGGTCGCCCCAGTTGGTGCGTTCCTGCATGGTCTCAAGTGTCTCGGCGTTAATCATATTGGCATCATCGCGAAGCTCCCAGCCGCCACCCAGTGCGAGGTACAACGCGATAAAGCTGCCGACGATGCTGCTGTGGTTGGTCACGTAGCGTGACTGCTGTGTGAACAGCGACTGCTGCGCATTGAGTACTCGCTGGTAGTCGGCGAAGCCCTCGTTAAAGCGCAGCTGCGCAACATCGGTTGAACGCCTGGCGCTCGCAACAGTAACGGACAGCAACTCGTCCTGTTGCACCGCTCCCTCGAAGGCGACCAGGGCGTCCTCTACTTCTCTTGCGGCCTGCAATACCGTCTCCCTGTAGGCAACCAGGGACTGCTGCAGCCTCGCATCCTGCACGCGAACGCTGTTCCTGATGCGATCATAATTCAGGAACGGCCAAACGAAATTGGGGCCGAACGCGTAGGTCAGGCTGTCACCGCTGAACAGCTCGCCGAAGCCGCTGTTGCCCGTTCGGGTCGTATCGGTATTCCCGGCTGCAGTAAGCCCCACCGCTCCCGTTAGCGAGAAACTCGGGTACAGGTTCGCCTCGGCAAGCCCCACCTGGGCGTTCTGTGCCATCGCCAGGAACTCTGCCTGCCGCACGTCCGGCCGCCGACGCAACAGATCTGCCGGCAAGCCGACCGCCAGCTTCTCCGGCACCGTCGGAATCGACGAACCGCCCTTCAGCAGATCGCTCATGTCAGAAGGTGGCTTGCCAAGCAGCGTAGCCAGTGCGTTCTTTGCCTGGTACAGCTCGGTTTGCAGCGCCGGCAGTGTCGCCTTGGTGGCCATCAGGAGTGTTTGCGCCTGCAGTACATCGAGTTCGGACGTCGATCCATTTTGAAATTGCACGTTGACGATATCGAAGCTGCGTTGCTGGATCGCGATATTGTCGTTCGTAATACGGAGCTGCTCCTCGAGCGTGCGGACAGCGAGGTAGGCGCTGCAAACCTGTGCGGTTACGAGGATCATGACCTGGTCGTAGCCGGCAACCGACGCAAAATACGCCGCATCCGCAGACTCGATGCCACGCCGGAACTTGCCCCAGAAATCGATTTCCCAGGAAGCGCTGACACCGACATTGTACTGCGTGAAACTCAGATCGCCCGCGGCCGTGTTCGGCGCGTTTTCGCTGGCCTGAACTGCCGTCGCATCGCCCGCGACAACCTGCGCTTGCGGATACTGATTACCGACAGCAATGCCGAGTTGCGCACGCGATTCCAGTACCCGCAATCCGGCTATCTGCAGGGTATTGTTTTGCTGATGCGCAAGATCGATCAGTCCGTCAAGGACAGGATCGCCCAGGGCCTTCCACCAAAGAACCTGCTGCTCGGTCTCGGTGTCATAACGAGCGAACTCAGCCTCGTACCATTCCGGGCCCAAGGGAGAGTCGGGCCGGACATAGTCGGGACCGACCGTGGTGCAGGCGCCGAGAACGACGGCCGAACACGCGAGCAATGCGCACTTGGACAGGGTCATCGCGAGCCGCTATGCGTTTTCGGCGGAATCCGCGGTGCTGTTATCGGTAGCTTCCAGCCAACCTTTCCCGATTGTGTAGGCGAGCCCCAGCATCACGGCGCCGAGGAACAGGCCAATAATTCCATAGGCGATCATTCCTCCGATTGCGCCTATAAGCACGACGAGCGCCGGCAGATCGACGCCGCGGCCCAGCAGTATCGGCTTGAGGACGTTGTCGCTGGCGGCGGCGAGCAGGGAATAGACCGTGAAGATGGTCGCTGGCACCGGTTCGGCGACCGAGAACACCCATATTATGACCGGCAAGGCAATTAGCAACGCGGGAATCTGGATGATCGCAGTGATGAGGACGATGGTGGCCAGCAAGCCGGCATGAGGCACACCCATCACGGCGAACCCGATTCCAAGCAGTACAGCCTGGATCACTGCGACGCCCAACACGCCGTTAGTGACGCTGCGAATCGTCGAGATCGAAATGTCGGTCAGCTGTTGCCCACGGCCTGGCAAAAACTTCTCCGCAATCCTGCTGTTCAGTCCGTAGCCGCTTTTGGCGTACATTAGAGAGACACCGGCAATGACGACGGACGCCGCGATTTGCATCATTCCAACCGCCGCACTACTGACCCTGCGTACGAGCGTCTCGGCGAGCTGCCGCAACTGCGGCTGGAACTCGGCCAGTGTTGCCTCGATATCCTGAGCTGCACTAACCCAGAGCGAATACAGTTTTTCGCCGATCACCGGCCAATCGGCAACGCTTTCATTGGGCGGCGGAACAACGACCGTGCCAGCCCTGACGTCGGCGGCGAAACTCATGATGGACACGAGCGTCGACTTGACCATGAGCCAGCCCGGGTACAACACGAGCAGGACTCCCGCCAGGACAATTAGCGTTGCTGCGACTTTCTGCCTGCCACCCAGCAACGAGGAAAGCTTCAGGTGAAGGGGATAGACCGCGACGGCCGTCACCACGCCGAAGATAACGAGGCCGACAAACGGCCCAACGATGATCACGCAGTAACTTACGAGTACGACGAGTGCGGCGATCTGAATAAAAGACGCCATCATGTTCTTCTGGAACTGCTGGGTGTCCTGTTGTTCTGTCGTGTTGTTCATCCCTGTTTCCTCTCGCTTTTCGCTTTCAGCCGCAACCATAGCAAGACCCCGATCATTCCGGTATCGTTCGTGGGTGTTTCGTCGGGCGCCGCCCGATCAAGATATCCAATTCACTGTCTTTCGATGAACTTGTCGGATTGAACCCTGTCGAGATCATCAAGAGACGCAAAGGAGAATGAGAATGAGAACAGCGATATTCGTCGCATTACTAGGCCTCTGCGCAACGGCTGTTGCGGCGCCGGGGGCGCCACAGAGAGGACAGGTCGAGTGGACCCTTGGCCTGAATTATAACTTCGACACGTCGGCAAACTCGCTGAACGGCAGCACGATCGATTTCGACGCTCGGGTCGGCTGGATTTTCGGTGTGGATTATTTCGTGACCGACAAACTGGCGGTCGGATTTGATATGTCTTTCACTCGACCGGACTACTCCGCAACTCTCATACCGGAAGATGGCTCTGGGGATGTCCAGATTCGAAATTCAGCCGATGTATGGACCGGGCAGCTCAGCGGCACCTACGTATTCACGGACAAGGTCGTGTCGCCATTTGTCGAGGCCGGACTGGGCTGGACAAATTTTGATTCCAACGTATCGAGCACTCCGCCGGTGACCGGCTGCTGGTGGGATCCGTGGTGGGGCTATGTCTGCAGTTCGTGGTACGACTCCTACAGCAGTTCCAATTTTTCCTATGGAGCCGGGCTCGGCGTGCGCTGGAATATCACCTTCGACATCTCCTTGAAGGCGACCTACCGCTGGCTCGAAGTCGACTCCGGTAACCTGTCAGAAAGACCGCAGCAGGAATCGGCGATACTCGAGGTCCTCTGGCACTTCTGACCGGGCAGGGACCTAACTCCGCGCTGCTATTTGCAGTGCTTCCTGCGCAAGCGTCGTAACCTGGTCGTAGTCCTCGGCCTCTATGGCGCTTGCCGGTGTCAGCCAGCTGCCGCCACAGGCCAGTACAGCCGGCACAGCCAGGTAGTCGGCGAGGTTGTCAGCCGAGACCCCGCCCGTTGGCATGAAGCGCATCATGCGGAAAACACTGGAAAGCGCCTTTAGCGCTGGCACTCCGCCCGCGATCGATGCCGGAAAGAATTTGACTGTTTCGAGGCCAAGGTTGAACGCACGCTGCAATTCTCCGGGAGTAACGATCCCCGGATAGACCGGCGCATCGTGTTCTTTCGCCACGGCAACGACGCCCTCGTCGAGCCCGGGCGACACGATAAATTGAGCTCCGGCATCGAACGCCGCCTCTGCCTGCTTCGCATTCAAGACGGTGCCGGCGCCAGCGATCGATTCGGGCACCTCGTTTACCACGGCCCGAAGACAATCAAGAGCCCGGTCCGTTCTCAGTACGACCTCAACAACCGTAAGGCCACCGGCGGCGAGCGCCCTGGACGTCTTAGTCGCCACGGCAGGATCGTCTGCCTGAACCAGCGGTACTACCGGATTCGATTCGAGTACCTGATTGATGTCATTCGCCATGGCTCGCACGGTACCGAGTTACGCCGGCGAAGAAAAGGGCATCGACGAAACCGCGGACATAGTATGCTTCGCTACTCCTTCCGGGGCCGGGCGCGATGAGACTTTCAGGCGGCAAAAAGATAGAGCGGTTCTTCAAACGCCTGGTTGACTACACGCAGCTTCGCAAAGCGGCCCACTACGTGCGAAATGCAGGACGGCCCAATGCCGTCTTTATCTGGATTCCGAAAAATGCCGGAACGAGCGTAGTCCATGCACTGCGACGTTACGGTTGCGTCAAGACCAAGGAAGCGGGACGCATCAAGTACCAGTTTTCGCAGCGTGGCCTCGTCACATTCGGACACATGGACTATTACACGCTCCTCGAAGAGGGCTATATCAGCCAGGATTTCGACCGAACATCGTTCAAATTCTGCTTCAGCCGCGACCCGTATGATCGGGCGGTGTCCCTTTACGTCTATCTGCGCGAGTCTCAAGGTCTCGATGAGTCCTTTCTCGAATTCTGGCGACGCGTAGGTGAAAACGGCCCTGATCCGATCGGCATTCACCACGGCATCGGGACCAGCCACTGCAATCCGCAGGTGCGCTGGATCGAGAACATCGACATGGACTTCATCGGTCGCTACGAGAATCTCGCGGACGATTTTGACAAGCTCACGAAGGAACTCGGTCTACCGGAACACCGCATGAGCCACCAGAACCGGTCGCGAAGAAAGTCGTCCAGCGAGTATTACTGCGCCGAAACCAAAGCCATTATCGAAAGACTTTACGCCGAAGACTTCGAGTACTTCGGCTACCCGCTCAAGTCCGACAGCGAGTTGCTCGATCATTAGGTCTTTCTTATGGCGTGTACCAGATCGGTGACGTGTACGCCCGCTCCTGCGTCATCATCGGAATCTCTTCCGGCATCTCGATACCAAACCGCATCGCTTCGTAAGCAGTCCAGCGAGGTGTCGGAATCTCGATAACTCTCGCGTAGTACACGGCCGGGACATCCGGATCGAAGTCCGGGTCCGTCCACGCGGCGAGCAGTTCCGGGCTGCCGATCGTATTGGCCCACGTCGCGCTCGCGACATCGACCGTGTTACCGACAGCCGGAAGCTTACCGTCTGCACCCGGTTGCCTGTCACCCGACCAGACGACGTCGTAGACCTTCTCCTGGCGCCGGCCGCGGTCATCAAGCCAGCCCTTGACGATCTGGATACGATCGAGATTTCCAGAGAACGGGTCACGCAAAGCAGCTACGAGGAACGACGGCGCTTTGCCCTCGGGTCCTGCCGGCAGATCACCGCCCATCGGCACGCCTTTCAGGTAGCCGGCGTCGGCCGGCAAGCGACTCCTTGCATCTGCATCGGTGAAATCCCACCCACCGAAGAAACGCACGAGCATGCGCGGACCGGTGGTGGCGTAGGTCTCCTTGCGCATCATGGCATCGAACAGGGCCTCGCGCGTGTTCTGGGTGGCCCACACGCCCTGGTAGCCCGAGGCGACCATCGACCAGCCCGTGTACTCGCGCACTCCGTCCGGTGTTTCGACGCGAGCCATTGGATGGTGTACGCGCTGGGCGTTGGGTTCCGCCCCTGAGTGCTTGCCGAAGAAGTTCTCCTCTTCAGCAGTGGATAGACCCGTGTGACTGTCGGTAGCACCGACCAGGCCGAACTTGTACGGATTGACGCCGAGCTTCTTGCCGAGCTCCAGGCCGATCTGCAAACCGGAACGCGCATACTCGCCGGGCAACATATCATCGGTTTTCAGGTCCGTGAGATCGAGGTTGCCCTGGTCCCAGGTTTCGTAGTCCGCGAACTCGTCGGTTGGCGACAGGATCGGGTGGGCCTCTCCGTCACCCTTGATCTGTGTCGCCTCGTAGAGAGGCTCCCAACGCGCGCGGGTCTCCGCGTACTCTTTGTTCACGCGGGCATTAAAGTAGGTCCGCGACTCCGGGAACATGTGGCCATTCGACATGTTGCCGTTATGAGCGATCGCCAGCATGCGGCCACCCGTTTTGTCTTCGTACTCCGCCATCCACTTCCACAGGTCACGAGGATCCGGGCTGCCAAATGGAGAGAGCGTGGTGTAAGGCTCCATCATGCTGGCCTTCGTCGCGTCGTCGCGATACACGACAACACGGTGCAGGTTGAAACCCTTGTCCGTAGACGTCCACTCATAACCGATAAATGCGGTGAAGCTCCCCGGATCATAGGCATCTTCCGCGGCCTCGATGGTCTCCGACCACGCGGCCGCATAGGCCTCGGTTCCAGGCAGGGAAGCTAGCGCTTCCGGAAAACTGTTACCCGTTATCGCCTGAATGATTTCGACGGCCACAGCCACTGCATCCTGCCCACCTTTCTGGATGTCGTCGTACCAGCGACGCCCGGTCGGGTCAGCGAGCATGGATGGTTCACCGGCGCGCAGGCGCGGAAAGAACCCCATGTTGTCCGAGTGGTCGGCTACGACAAGGAAATCGAGCGGCCGCGACAGCTTGGCGCGCTGCCCGGTGGACGATACAACCGTCTCGCCCTTGGCGAAGCGATAGGCGTCCGCCGGCGTCAGCCGCGCGCCGAATGCGCCCGCATCCATCGACATGCCCGTGTGGAGGTGAGTGTCACCCCAGTACACCTGGGTCGGGAAATTGCGGCCCGGGTATGGCGAGTAATTGACCTGTTCAGGGAAAGCGTCCTTCAGGCCTTCTTCCGACGGCATTGGATCCTGTGCGAAGGACTGGCCTATTGCGAGAAAGACGGCCGCGATAGCGGCCATGTGTTTGATCATTTGTTTCATTATTTTTTTTCTCCGGGCAGAGAGCCCTGCTGGAGCTGAGTCTAGCAATAATTCGCGTTCGGCGAACAACCCCGGGGACGCCCATTAGTGGTTAAACCGTCCCAATAGTGAAATTACCTCCTCCGCGCCGGCGTGCCATATTCGGGATTCATAACCCACAAATGGAGAATGTCATGGAAGATATCTCGAGAAGAACACTGGTCGCCGCTTGCATCGCCTTTAGCATCATTATCGGTGCGAACTGGATGGCGGCCTCGAGGACCATCGAGGACAGCGCCGCTACGCCGCAGGTCCGGAATCAGCCGGAAGTGATCGACAGTTCAATTGATCTCAGTTCCGCGACCCGAAACGCCGACGCCGATCCGGCTGCCACAAACTCGAAGCAGGACGATGAAGTCGATATCGCACTTGGCGGTAGCTGGGGAAGCAGCGACTGCACGTACGTCCCGGTACAGATCGTCAAAGCGTCGACGGGTGAGCTCGTTGAAGCGATGGACTGCCAGCGATCGTCACCCAAGCCGATCCATGCGTACGAGTCGTATGCGAACAAAGCGCTGGAATCCCTGGCCTACTCCGACCCAATCGCAGCGCTCGTACTGGGCCGCAGATTGGCCGCGATTGAACCGGAAAAGACCTGGGACCTGATGATCCGTTCGTCGGCGCTCCTGGGCGGAGACTCACGACCGATCAAGTGGCTTGCGACCCATTCATTCAACCAGGTCAAGATCAACGGCGAGATGGCGACGGAAACCATGCAGCTTCGCTACGTTCTCGATTCGCTAACCCGGAAACTTGAGAACAGCGCGGGCCAGTCATTCGACTTCAGGGAAGACCACCTTCGCAGTTCTCTGGGTGACGCTGAGTTCGCCCGCCTGGATCGGATGGCGGAATCCCTTCTGAACAAGATGAAAGTCATCGCAGCAGAGACCACCGGCAGCGGTTCAATCGGGGAGGCAGGGTAATGAAAAACATATCTACTCCCCTGATCCTCGCTGTAGTTTTGGTCGCGCTGCTCACTGCTTCCGGCACTGTACTGGCCCAGGACCATACCCGGATTCTTTGCCCCGACTGTCGTGATCCGAATGTGCATCCGTCGGATTTCGGCAATGCTGCGTTTAACGCAGTGAGAGAACCCAACAGCGGCTACACATTCGACCAGCTAGACGTGGTTGAAGTCATCAATCCGGTCGGTCAGTGGGCCTGGGTCAACATCGATTTCGAAATGATGACGCTCGATATTGGCTTTGAAATCCCGACATTCATTATTCCCACCGGGAACGTGATTATTGAGGTGACGGACGCCAGCGCCCGGATGACTTCGTATGTAGTCGATCTCGAGATACCTAACCGCCTGTCCGTCGGTACGGGAATCGGGCCGGGATACCAGCCGGAAGGTGGCAGTGATGTTTCGGATTCAGACTACGACTACCCCACTGGTGGATGGGGAGGCGGCGAAAACTCCGGATACTATGGGGGCCCTGCAGACTACCGGGATGCCTGGGAGCACGTGCCACTGGGGCAGCAGTTTAGCTGCGCGGGCGATTTTTCCGACCCGGGGAACACGGCCATAGTCTGCTATAGGAACTAATAGTCCGCCTGGATCGATCCTGCGTACTATTACCCTACGTACTATTACTTATAAGAAAAGTCCGGCATCAGCGGAACCTTCCCGCTCGCAGCAACGTGTCTAGTTAAAAGCACAACAAGGGGAAGAGTGACATGACACCGATCTTGCGAAATTCGAAAGCGCTGCGCGTGCTTTCGCTGGCTGTTCTTTTCTTCTCGTTTGAGGCAGTGGCGTGGGAGTCCTGCCTCATCGAGTTCAACGCGACGTTCCCGGACTCCGAAACCGGAGTACGGGGCGTTTGCCAGACCTGCCATACCGGGAACGGCGGACCTTTCAACCGCTATGGCCAGGACCTGCTTGCCGGCGGTGCTGACGGTGCCGGCTTCTCCTGTGACCAGGTGAACTTCGGGCAGGCGCTTTTGAACGTCAACGGTCTCGATTCCGACGGTGAGGGCAACCTCAATGAAGTCGAGATTGCGGCCAGCACGCAGCCTGGCTGGTGCGACGTCGAACTCGACGCGACCTGTGATAATCAGGGTGCGACACCGCCAGCCGTGCCGCTCGATCCGACACCGGCCAACGAGCCACCGATTGCGGTTGCCGGCGGCCCGTACGAGGGTGAGGCCGGCACCATCGCAGTTCAATTCGATGGCTCCGCATCCAGCGACGGCAACAATGATGAACTGACGTATGCCTGGACGTTCGGTGATGGCGATACCGGCACCGGCGTAAGTCCGTTGTACATGTATAGCTCGGCGGGCAATTTCGAGGTCACGCTGGTCGTCAACGATGGTACGGTCGACAGTGAGCCGAGTTTCACGACGGCGGCAATCGCTGCGCCGGCCACCAACGAACCACCGACTGCGAACCCGGGCGGTCCTTACGAGGGACAACCCGGAATCGCCATTGTGTTTGATGGTTCGGCCTCGTCCGACCCAAACAATGATGCCTTGACCTACTTCTGGGACTTCGGCGACGGCGCGATGGGCGACGGCGTAGAAACGACACACATTTACGACGCAGAGGGCACTTACACGGTCTCATTGACGGTTAGCGACGGCGAGCTCGAGAGCCCGATCGCAACGACCACGGCAGAAATCTTCGCTCCACCTGCGAATCGCGCACCTGTTGCCGATGCCGGTGGTCCATACGACGCTCAAACCGGTGTTCCCATCACGCTCAACGGCACAGGCTCTACCGATCCCGACGAAGATGAGTTGGCGTACGTGTGGGACTTTGGCGACGGCGTAATGGGTGATGGCCCGATGCCGACGCACACTTATGAGACCTCGGGCAGGTATGTCGTGACGCTCGTCGTCAGCGATGCCGAGTTCGAAAGTGAGCCCGCTGAGACCGTGGTAGAAGTCACCGACCCGGACGAGCAAGGCGATGGGCAGGTCCTGTATGACGACCAGTGCCTGGCTTGCCACGGTGATCCCTGGGAGGGCCCTGCCGTCGATGAAGGCCTGCCGGGAATACGCCGCGTTGCAGGTTCGCGTTCGTGCAATATCTACGGTTCCATCTTCGGCACCAGCGTGTTCCCGAACGGCGTACCTGAGATGCAGCATCTACAGGGCATCACCGAAGACGAGATCCATGCGTTGGCCGAGTACCTGAACTCCGAGGAAACGTCGGGTGAAAGACGGTACGTCGCGACCTGTGCCGGCTGTCATGGCAATAATGGTTCCGGCGGACGCGTCGACGAAGACGTGCACGGCGATCCGGCGCACGAGATCTGGGAAGCCATCGAGGAAGACGACGAGATGCACTACCTGGCATGCATGCCGGAAGACGACATCGTGCTGATCGCCGATTTCCTCGCTACCCTCGACGACGACTGTGACGACGATGGTATTCACGACGACGATGACGATGACGACGATAACGACGGCATCCACGACGACGATGACGATGACGACGACAACGACGGCCGCAGCGATGAAGAGGAGCGGGATGATGGCACCGACCCGCGCGACAGCGACAGCGATGACGACGGCGTCAACGATGGCGACGAGCACGAAGACGGCACAGATCCGCTCGACGAAGATACCGACGATGATGGTCTGACCGACGGAGAGGAGCGGGACCATGGCACCGACCCGCTTGATTCGGACACCGACAATGACGGCAAGACTGACGGTGCGGAAGTGCATATGCTCGGTACGAACCCGCTGGTCGCGGACAGCGCCAACGTGACTCCGGCATCGGGCGGCGGCGGTTCACCTGCCCCGCTGGGACTCCTGGTCCTGGCCGCGTTTGCACTCAGGCGAGCGTTACGGCTTAGTCGACAGGACTAGCCAACGCCGCAAGCCACAACGGCCCCGTCAAGGGGCCGTTTTCTTTTGGCGCGTCCAACAGGGACGACTCCCTGCAATACCGTCAGCCCCTCGGGCAGAGACATTGTTAACTTTGGTTACAGACGGCTAGATGCCAGCGTTCGCAGCCTATCGTGCGCGTCTCGACAGTTTTCAATGACTTCAACACAAGAAAGGAGCACAACATGGGTTTACTGGATTTTGCACGGGACGTGGGCAGGCAGCTGTTTGATACAGATGCGGAGGCCGCGGACAACATCAAGCAGCACCTGGAGGTCAAATTGCATGGCATCAAGAATGTCGAAGTCGAGTTTGACGATGGCGTAGCAACGATCTGCGGCGACTGCGATAGCGAGGCCGTGAAAGATCGCGCGATTCTGCTTGCCGGCAACGTTCAGGGTGTCGAACGTGTAGTCGCCGACGGACTCACTGCCCCCGAGCCGAAGCCAGAAGAAGTCAGCAAGGACTCTGTGTACGAGATCAAGAGTGGCGACACGCTGGGTGCTATTGCAAAGCAGTTCTACGGCAAAGCATCACAGTACACACGCATCTTCGAAGCGAATCGAGACATCATCGACGATCCCAACAAAATATATCCAGGCCAAAAGATCCGGATTCCGATGGACTGAAGAACGATATCTTTGCACAGAGGCTAAACCTATGAATTTAATGGACCTACTCAGTTCGGCCGGAGCAAGCTCGAGTCTCGGCCAGATCGCCGGCGCCGCGGGTATCGACGGCGCGCAGGCGGAAAAGCTCGTCGGCGCCCTCGCCCCAGCACTAATGCGCGGCCTGCAAAAGCAGGCTGAATCGGGCGGCGGCCTGGAGACGCTGCAAAACGCGCTCGCCAGCGGCAATCACGAGCGCTACATCGAGCAGCCGGATTTGATGCAGTCTGCAGCAACTCGTGATGACGGCAACAAGATCCTCGGCCACCTGCTTGGCAGCAAAGACGTCAGCAGAAATATTGCTGCGCAAGCCTCAGAGGACACTGGCATCGATGCTGGCCTCATAAGGAAAGCATTGCCACTGGTCGCCGGACTCACAATGGGCGCGCTAAGCAAACGCCCGAGCACTGACGTCGGCGGCCTGCTCGCCGCCAGCGGTGGCGACGGTATCGGCGTTGATGACCTGTTAGGGCTGGCCAAGAAGTTGTTCTAAGGACGATCCCGCATCAGTTTCCGCCTGCCTATGCGGCAGGCATGCCACGCGTATAAGAAAGGAGATAACACCATGTCAGTAGCACGCGTTACGGAGCTTACGGCGAGTTCCAGGAAGAGTTTTGAGGACGCTATCGAGAAAGGCGTCAATCGCGCCAATGACACCCTCGACAATATCGAGGGCGCATGGGTACAGGATCTCAAGGTGACCTGCAAGAACGGCAAAATCGATGAGTTCAGGGTCAACATGAAGGTCACGTTTGTACTGCACAAGTAAGAAGCAGCAAGCTGCGATATCGCAGAGAGCCGGGCGCCCGCCCGGCTTTTCTTTTTGTTTGTTAAGAATTGTAAACAACCGGGAATCTGGCCGTTCTGGCTCTAGACTCACTCGCAACTCGGCCGGACTGAGATCCGATCGAACAACCAAGTAATGCGTCGTAGAGGCGCACAGACAATCAGAGGAGTTAAGAAAATGGCAAAACGAATCGAAGATATCGAAGGTATTGGTCCGTCTAACGGCGCGGCACTGCGTGATGCGGGAATCAATAGCGTGGACAAGCTCTTGGAGCAGGGTTGCACCAAGAAGGGTCGCGCAGATATCGCTGGCAAGACGAAGATTTCAGAGTCGCGCATTCTGAAGTGGGTGAATCACGCCGACTTATTCCGCGTCAGTGGCGTTGCCAGCCAGTACGCCGAGCTGCTTGAGGGCGCAGGCGTGGATACAGTCAAGGAACTCCGCAATCGAAATGCGGAAAACCTCGCCGAGAAAATGGGCGACGTTAACGCCGAGAAGAAACTCGTGCGGCGCCCACCGTCGGCAAAGATTGTCGCCATCTGGGTTGCGCAGGCCAAGAAGCTTACGCCCAAAGTTACCCACTAGCTTGCTAGGCTAACCACAAGAACCAGGTGGTGCCACATGGCGCCGCCTGGTTACGGGCAAGAAACAGAATTGATCCAGGGGAGAAATAGATGAACCAAATCAACATGACCGTCTTAGCCGCAGTATTGCTGTTGACGCTTGCCGCCTGCGGCCAGAGTAACGATTCCGCTTCTGAGGCCGACGCCCCAATCGATGCGGCCGCAGACGCGGCTGGCGCCGCGGTCGACGACATGGCTGAAGCCGCGGACGACGCAATGGAAAGTTCCGAGAAGATGGCGGATAAGGCGATGGATGCCGCCGAACCAGTTATCGACGCGGCCGGTGAGCAGATCGACGAGCTAGCCGACGACGCACAGGATCTCGTGGACGAGACAATGGAGCAAGCAGAGGACCTGTCGACAGAAGAGCTTGAACAGAAAGCCAGGGACGAGCTCGGACTCAACAACTAGAGCCCTCGGCACTTAACAATAGTGCATCATAGGTAGCGGGCCCCGATTGGCCAACACTCCTGGTCTGACTAATGCCGAACATGGAAGATAATCGAGTCGTCGTAAACGACCCCTTCGCCAGGCGACTCATGGACCGCTACCTCGAAAAGCGCAGAGCTGATATTCCGGCTCTGCGCTCAGCGCTTGCAGCCGAAGATTACGACAGCATCCGCGACAAAGGACATAATCTGTTCGGCTCCGGCAGCGCCTACGGCCTGGACCAGATCAGCGAAATCGGCTCCGCGCTCGAGAAAACCGCGAAGAAGCGCGATAGTGAGAAAATTGGCCAACTGATCGAAAAGCTGGATACCTTTGTTACCAATGTCCACGTCGTCTAGATGACGACGACGCTGCACCCTGTGCACCAATCAATGTAAACTGTAGGGCTGGCGCGCCCACCAAAACAATACTATATGTGGCGCGTCGTGTCGGGAGGCCTGTTTGCGTATTGCACTACTCGAAGATGATTCGGACCAATCAGAACTGGTCCGGCTCTGGTTAGAGGAGGCAGAGCATAGCGTCATTGAATTTTCGACGGGCGCCGATTTCCTGCGTGGCGTTCGCAGGGAGTCCTTCGATCTTTATTTGCTCGACTGGATGCTCCCCGACATCACCGGTCTGGATGTCCTGTGCAAACTTCGCGAAGGCAATAAGGATTCGACGCCGGTTATGCTGGCTACAGTCCGGAAAGAAGAGCGTGACATCGTAGCCGCGCTCGAAGCCGGTGCCGATGATTATCTCGTGAAGCCGATTCGACGACGCGAACTGGTTGCACGTGTCGACGCCATTTGTCGACGCTATGGAGTAACGGCACCGAGTACCGACTCATTCCTGGCAGACCCCTATACCATGGATTTGAAAAGCAAGACTGTCGCGTTGCGTGGCGAGGACATCCCGCTGACAAACCGCGAGTTTGAATTAGCGATGTTCCTGTTTCGCCACGCCGGGCGGGCGGTTTCGAGAGGACACATCCTCGAGACCATCTGGGATATCGATAGTCCTGAGGTGAACACGCGAACTGTGGATACGCATGTGAGCAGACTCCGCAAGAAAATGCAGCTCAATGCCGAGAACGGCTGGAAACTCGCCGCAATCTACCAACATGGATATCGTCTGGAACAGACGGGCACATAAGCACGAATCAGCGAACACACCAAGAGAAGTCCAATGAGTAAGAAACAAACATCCAAACGCGGAACAACGAAATCTGAGAACGAGGGCGCTGATGGCAATGTCGACAAAATCCGCGACATTCTGTTCGGAAGCCAAATGCGCGATTACGAGAAACGTCTCGAAGCGACGGAAAAGCGGATCATGCAGGCTATAGAAAGACTGTCGCGGGACATGGAACGCCGTGTTGATCGACTGGACAAATTTGCGCGCCGCGAGGCAGAGAAGCTATCGGAACGTATCAAGACAGAGCGTAAAGAACGCACGGCTGAAACCAAGAAGGGCTCTGGCGAGCTGGGCCGCCTGTCCGACCAGGTTGAGGCCGGCTTCGCCGAGATCGACGAACATCTGGCCGCGGAGACTCTCAGTCTGAGAAACTCGCTGCTTGATCAGGCCGAGGAGCTATCGGCACAAGTACACGAGGTCCAATCCCAGCTGCAGGAATCGCTGGAGAAGGAAACGGCCTCGCTGCAGGACGCGAAGCTGAACCGGGAAGAAATGGCAGCGCTTCTCACCGAAGTAGCGATGCGCCTCAACAAAGACTTCAAGCTGCCCAAGGCCTGACGCGGCCCGGCAGCCGACTTTAGCAATGAACGACCTTGATCAACTCAAGACCCTGCTGTTCGGTGCCGAAAAGCAGGCGCTCGACTCCATAACGGACCGGGTGCAGCGGCGCGAAACGCGAGCCGCGGATGTTGCCGATGTGCTTCCGGAGGCTGTGCACCTCAGTCATCGCCGCGGCGACGATCTCGTTGCGACCTTGCGAGAACCTGTAGGTGAATGCCTTCAGAAATCGCTTCGCGATGAGCCGGAGCGATATGCCGATGCGCTTTATCCGGTTATGGGGCCGGCAATTCGCAAGTCGATAATGAGCGCCTTGCGTGCTTTTGCGCAGCAAATCAACGAGACGATCGAGCAAAGCCTGTCCGCCAGGGGCATTAAATGGCGTTTCGAGGCCTGGCGCTCTGGCATTCCTTTTGGCGAATACGTCGTGCAGCGAACGCTACTGTACCGCATCGAACAGGCGTACTTGATCAGTCGTGAGAACGGCCTTCTAATCGGCCACGTTCACCACGAAGCTTCGAAGATCAAGGACAGTGATGCTGTCTCGGCGATGTTCACCGCGATCCAGGACTTCATCAAGGAGTCATTCTCGCCGGACCGGTCGGGCCGGCTGGAGACGGCAGACATGGGCGAGTTCACGCTTTGGGCGGTTCATGGGCCGCATGCTTTGCTTGTTTGTGTGATTCGTGGTGTGCCGCCTCGCGCCCTTCGCAGCGATCTGAGCAGCATGCTCGAGCGAATTCATTTCCGTTACGCCGATGCGATTCGTGATTACACCGGCGATACATCGACCATGGCCGGGGTCGAGGAAGAATTGGCGGGCTGTCTACGCTTCGAGGCGATGCAACAGCCGGACGACGACAAGAGGCGATCGAAACTGCCGCTGTTCATTGTCGTTATCCTACTCGCGGCACTCCTGGGGTTCCTTGGCCTCAACAACTGGAAAGTTCTGCAACAGAAGCGCGTTCTTGAGAATGTGATCGCGACAACGCCCGGCTGGTATACATCGAGTCTGGAGTATGACGATGGCGTGTATTACGTGCGTGGCCTGCGCGATCCGCTGGCCGCACCTATCAGTGAAATTGTAACGGCCGCCGGGCTAAATGATACACAACTGGTTGGCGACCTGCGCCCGTTCCAGTCGCTCGACCCGGGTATTATCATTCTCCGGGCGCGAACTTCTCTCGCGCCGCCCGTCGGTGTCTCCGTCTCGATCGACAATGACAGTATCATTCTTGTAGGCACGGCCCCATTTCGCTGGATAGCAGAAGCGGAACAAAAGGCCAATTCCGGTCTGCTGCAGGTACCGATCAACCTCGACGCGGTGACGCCAGTCGAGCGAGAGGAGCTCGTATTAGCCGTGGAAGCCAACCGTGAGGCCCGTTTTTCGTTCGTCGACGGGACCATCCTCATGGAGTCGGACGCCGCCAGGCTCGAGCAGCATGCAGTCCGAATTGGGCAACTCGCCCGAGAGGCAGCGTACATTGGTGCCAGGCTGCAAATCACAATAATCGGCCAAACGGATGGGATCGGCACACCGGAGAGAAATCGCGAACTTGCTGAGCAGCGCGTGGCAGTAGCAAGTAGCCTGTTAATCGAGCAGGGGGTCCCCGACGCCTTGTTGGAGCGATCGTACATGATAGTTGCAGCTTCGGAAGCAACGCCGGATCCAGAAAAGCGCCGCGTGGATATAACGATCGACTTGCCAACAGCTGCCGTGGCCGCGCCGACTCCGCAATGAGAGAGCTCGCTGCCAAGGTCTGCATACTGGGCGATTTCGCTGTTGGTAAGACCAGTACTGTCGAGCGGTTCGTCAATAACCACTTCTCAGACAAGTATCTGACGACGATTGGCGTCAAGGTCGATACCAGGGACATTCTTCTGTCCGGTGATATGACTCTCAAACTAGTGCTATGGGACGTGGCGGGAACCGATCGGTTCGGCGACGTTGAGTTTGCCTACTTGCGCGGGGCTTCCGGCTTCATATTCGTGGCCGACGGGACGCGTGCGGAGACCATCGAAACTGTCCGGAACCTCAAAGCGCAGAGTGACGAGCGCTACGGAGGCGCCCCCGATGTCTTACTGATTAATAAGTCCGACCTGGCTGACGATTGGGAGGTATCAAATGACCTGCAAGAGTCCATGCGGGGGCACTTCTCGGATCTGTTCGTTACCAGTGCTAAAGCTGGCAACAACGTCGACGCTGCGATAGAACGCCTTGGATCTCTAATTGCCGAGCGAGATTTCTCGCTGAAATCGTGAAGTACCCCGTAGCCATTCGCGAATACCTGGAGTCCGAGTACACCAGGCAACGGCGACCATTCTGTTTCCGTATCGACGCCAAGTTTCGGCTCATCGACTGGTGGGGCGATGCCAGCGAGCATCACTTTGATGATCTACGCGAAGGCGAAGACATGACCGCGCGCGCGCCCTACCTCGTTGGACACCTTGGCGGAGCCACGGAGAGGCTGCCTTTTGTGACCGCAAACGGGCGGACCGCCGAGGTCCATATTCTTCCTGACAAAGATCTGCACTTCGTGATCGTTATGGATGCCAGCGCGGAGCACGACTTTCGCCAGAAGCGCCAACAGGTCGCAAACGAACTACGCCTCATGCACGCTGCTCGGGAAAAGCTGATCGAACAGCAGCGCGCTCTGATCGGCGACCTCGTTGAAGCGAGGACCGAACTTGACCACCGCCGCAGCGAAGCCGAGCGCGCCAATGAGCGCAGAAGTGAGTTTTTCGCGATGATGTCGCACGAGTTTCGCACACCATTATCGTCAATCATTAACTACGCAGGGCTGGCGCTGGAAGAAGATACGAGCATTGACAATGTTCGCAAGAGTGCAGAGGCCATCTCCCGCGCCGCGCGCCACATGAACCGCCTTGTGGACACCGTCCTGGATGAAGCGCGACTGGAAGCCGGTCAAATGGTCCTGACCGAGGCGCCGTTCAATGTGCACGCATTGCTGGATGATATCGCCACAATCATGGCGCCTCTTGCCGCCGAGAAGCAACTCTCGTTTGGCGCCTTCGTCGACAACGACGTGCCGGAGATGCTGGACGCGGACGACGCCTGTTTACGCCAGATTCTTATTAACCTGCTCGGCAACGCCGTCAAGTTCACTGAGGCGGGCGGCGTGCGGCTCGATGTCGCGTGGAGTGATGGCAACCTGCATGCGACAGTTACGGACACTGGACCCGGCATAGCGGCCGCAGATCAGGAACGCGTCTTTGAGGCATTCGAACGCGCTACCACTGTGCGGAATGACAACTCCCAGGGAACTGGTCTTGGTCTCGCAATAACGCTCGGCCTCGCGCGGCTAATGCGGGGTAGCATCGATCTCGATTCTGAGCCCGGCGCCGGATGCAAGATTAGCGTGGTTGTACCCGCACCCGTCGCCGCTGAATCACGTGATGAGAAAACTGCGCTGCCGGTCCCTGATAATGAGTACCAGACCTCGCGACCAGCGACTATTCTCGTCTGCGATGACGACGAAGATCTACTGGCATTGGCGGAGTATTACCTGCTGCGCGCGGGATACGGCTTGCTTCTCGCCCGCGATGGAAAAGAAGCTGTGGAGAAGGCGCTTGCGTACGCGCCCGACCTGGTACTTATGGATATCAACACGCCGCGGTTACCTGGCTCTGTCGCCGCAGCAGAATTGCGGTCACGGGGATTTAGCGCTCCGATCATCGCGCTAACCGCCTCCGATGTACGCAAACTCGACACCGACACGTTCGCCGCCTGCCTGCGGAAACCTATCCAGATGCCTCGCCTCCTCGCGGCCATCCAGTCGCATATTGAAGATTGTTAACTATTGTTTCGTCTTGCGGAGTATCGAAATGTCACGCTATGCTGCGCGCATTGAATAATCGAGGAGACAATAATGCTTAATGAATTCAAGAAATTTGCAATGCGCGGCAATGTCGTTGACATGGCGGTAGGTATCATCATTGGTGCTGCGTTTGGCAAGGTCGTCAGCTCCATTGTCAATGACATCATCATGCCTCCAATCGGACTGATGATGGGCGGCGTAGATTTCAGCAACCTGTTTGTTGATCTCAGCGGCGTTGGCTACGCCACGCTGGCAGCTGCCGAAGCAGTAGGCGCACCAGTAATCAAATACGGCGTATTCGTAAACACGGTGCTGGATTTTGTGATCGTGGCGTTCGCAATCTTCATGGTGATCAAGGGAATGAACTCGTTAAAGCAGAAGGAGGAAGAAAAGCCAAAGGAACCGGCAAAGCCTTCTGAAGAGGTTGTCCTGTTGACTGAAATCAGGGACTCGCTAAAGAACGGCTGATACGCCTGAACTACTTCTGGCGCTTCCAATGGAGCCCCGCTATATGGCGGGGCTCTTCTTTTTTCAGGGACGTTTACCGTTTTGGGCACTACCAGATTTGGTAACAGCGTGTGCGCGGAGGAGATTCGTTGAAATTGTTGGCACGTTGGAACCTTCCTGGTTCGGCGACCGGTTCTCAGAGCATCGTCTCAGGTACAATTTCAGGCAGATAGTCATCACTGATCAACGAAGGGCCCGGGATTGGCCAAATTTCAAAGGATTGCCTGCCTGTTGTTGCTTGTATTGCCCGCTGTGGCATTCGGCGACGTCAGGTATGTCGTCAAAGGCCTCGGTGAGACGCTCGAGGCCAATGTACTGAGCTACGTCGACACGGTACAGATCGGACCGCGGGCACGATTTCGACCGAAAGACCACGACAAGGTAATTGAGAAGGCGATTGCCGGCGCGCGGGCTGCACTGCGACCCTTCGGCTACTACTTGCCCGAAATATCGGCACGCATCATCCAGGGAAACAACGGTTCGGCAATTGTGGAACTCACAATCGACCCAGGTAGTCCGGTCCGCGTAACTGGAGTCGACGTCAACATAACCGGTCCCGGATCCAAAGATCGCCAGATTCGTTCCTGGCTGAATGGCTGGCCACTGCCGAAGGGCACGGTGCTGCACCAAGCCACTTGGGAGCAGTCGAAGCAGGACGTCATCGACATCGCCCACGATCGCGGCTACCTGGGTGCCGAATTCTCGGAGCACGCACTGGAGATCGATCTTGATAGAAATGTCGCGAACCTGCGCCTGGTCTTAAACACCGGGCCGCGCTACGTGATGGGTGAAATCAATTTCGGACCGCATACGTTGAGGCCCGGCATTCTCGAACACGTCCCCCGATTCGAGATGGGGGATTTCTACACGGCGGAACTTGTCAGTCAATTCAGAACCGATCTGTGGAGAACCGGATTCTTCGACGACATTTCGGTTATCGAGACGCAACGACCGGAGCTCACCCCCCCGGCGGTTGATTTCGACGTGCAAGTGACGACCGAAACCAGGAACGAGTATGCGGGGGCGCTCGGATGGGGCGAGGCGACCGGGCTGCGACTGCAGGCGAACTACACGCGAGTACCTATATCGTCGTACGGCGATCGACTGGACCTTGGCATCGGCTACCAGGAACTGGACAACCAGTACACGCTTCGAGGACGTTACCTGAAACCGCTACGAAACCGTGCACGAAAGTGGTGGGAGGCGGAGTTAATACTGCGGTACGAGGGTATCGACCTCGACATCAAGATCGACAGTGAAGACGAGGAAGCTATCAGGGTCGCCAGTGGTGACCTGCAGGAAGAGCACTATCGATTCGGGCGACTCCAACTAAGAAACTCCAAGGGAGGCGAAGCGCAGCATTTCACTACGCCGTTGGTGCAATACCTCAACAGCAATCGCACGTTCGACGCGATAGGCCCTATCGTCGGTCCTTTCATCCAGACCGACCCCGAATTCGACGAGTGGTTGCGTGGATCCGATTCTGCCCTCTCAATCGGTTACGACTACGAAGTCATCGACGTACAGGGCCGCCGCTTTCACACAGCGGGATACCGCTATCGCGCATGGGCCTTTCACTCCGACGAGGCGTTCGGCTCGACTGTCGAGTTCACTCAACTCTACCTGGCAACACGGCAAAGCTATGTCTGGACTGACAACCTGAAGTTTCTCTTTCGCGCAGAGGTCGGCTACACAGACGCAGAGGTTATTTACCTTTCCATTGATACTCCCGATGAGGCTATCACGGTTGAGCAAACCCGCTTGCCGAACTTCTACCGCTTCAAGGCAGGCGGCAGCATGAGTGTGCGTGGCTATGGTTACGAGGAACTTAGCAACAACGACGTTGGCTCCAACAACATCCTCACGGGCAGCGTCGAAGTCGAATACCGGTTTCTCCGTTCGTGGTCTGCCGCGGCTTTTTTTGACATCGGCAATGCGTTCAACGATTGGAGCGAGCCGGAGCTGAAGCGCGGTATCGGCGTCGGCCTTCGCTGGTATTCGTTCGCCGGCGAGATTCGAGTCGACCTTGCACAGGCCGTCGACTATGAAGGCAAACCGTGGCGGTGGCACCTGACGATCGGGACGCCGCTGCTATGACGCTTCGCCGCATCCTTCTCCTTTTGCTCGTCACGCCGCTACTGCTGCTTGCTGGCTCGTGGTACTGGCTCATGCACACCGAGGGTGGCGCGAACTGGGCCTGGTCTGTCGCGACATCGGCGACGGATGGTGCGCTTGAAGCAATAAGCTTGTCCGGTGATTTGAGCGCCGGGCTCACCGTACATCACCTCACATTCAACAACGATAGTGTCGACGTGTCTGTCGCTGCTGTAACAGCCGCCGTCGATATAGACCTGCGTGCCAGGAGCATCGCGATCAAGCCGGCCAGGGCTGTCGGCGTGAATATCGCCTTACATCAGGACGAAGACTCCGAAGAAACAGCGCCGCTGACGAATGTGCTGGAAAGCCTGCAACTACCTGTTGAGCTCGTCTTTCCCGAGCTTCTCGTCGACGACCTGAACGTCACGGGGCTGATCGACGCCGATCTCCTTCACATCGACTCCGTGGCGCTGGCCGGTCGATGGCAGGACGAGATTCAAGTGGACAACTTCGAGGTCCGATCGCCGCTCGCAGATGTCAGCGGCAGTGCACACATGGAGCTTGCTGCCTCCCACGGGCTTGAAGTCAACTTCGCGCTGACGGCACATCCCGAGCTGACGGGTCAGCCCGTTCCTATCGACGCTAGCGGGAGCCTGAAAAGTGATTTTCGGTCGGTGAACGTCGACGCGGACGCCAGCATTGCCGCTATCGGCGCTCGAGCCACCCTGCGATCAGCGGTTGACCTTCAGAGCAACGAGTTGTCGGGACAGCTCGGCTGGGAGGGCTTTCGGTGGCCGTTGGATGGCAGTGCCGCAGAGTTCGAGAGTCGATCTGGCAACGTGGCGCTGGCCGGTTCGATCGATGACTGGTCGGTCGATGGCACGCTGATGCTGTTATTGCCTCAAATACCCGAGAGTCGATTTACCGTTTCAGCCAGGGGCGACCGAGATGCCGTCGCGGCGACGATCATTGATGGCGATGTGCTCGGCGGGACCTTGTCCGGAAACGCCGAGTACAGCTGGCGCTCGGAACAGCGCTTTGCGGCGAACGTGGTCGCAAGCAATATTCAAACCGGCGCACTGCTACCCAAATGGCCCGCGACCTTGAGCGGCGCATTTGATGTTAGCGGCCAACGACTGCCACTCGGGATCTCAGCCAACGTCGACAATGTTCGCGGCGAGATTTTCGGCAAAACGCTGTCGGCAGGCGGGGGGCTTAATTACGGCGATGCCAATCTATCGTTCGAAGACCTGACTATTCTGCACGGCGAGACAAGCGTACTGCTCAACGGCGACCTCTACTCGGCCGACGGCCTGACATATGACGTGTCCGTCAGTGAGCTGGGGCAGTTCATTCCGGACGCGGCCGGCTCGGTTACCGCAAGCGGTGGGGTCTCCATGGCGGGCAAGATGCCGGTTCTGCGAATAGAAGGATCTGGTGAGGCCCTTAGCTACTCCGGAGTTACCGTAGGCGAGTTGACGGTAACCGATCACGCCGGGCCCGGCAGCAATCTCGACGTGGAAATCACCGCGAACAACGCGACCGTCAGCGACGAGTCTGTTGAGCAACTAAGTCTTCGTCTCTATGTCGACGCCGATAGTCAAACGGCGCGCGCCGATATCGTCACTCCCAGGCTAGCCTCCAGCCTGTCGATCGACGGTGCACTGGACAACTGGGAGGAGCCGTCAAACTGGACAGGTGAGATCACCGGGTTCGAGATCCAGTTTGACGACTATACCGCTGCCCTGGCGAGCCCGGTCGGACTACAAGTGAGTCAGGTCCGGGCAGACCTCGATCAGTTTCAGATCAGCGGCGATCACGACCTCACCTTGTCGGGCACCGCTTCGTGGACCGAGGCTGATGGCACAATCATCTCTACGACCCTGGGCGATGTGCCGCTGAATATGGTCAACATGTTCGCCGATACGGGCCTGGTATTCGACCAGACTGTGACCGGCCAGGTGAGCCTGCAAGTGAGTCCGACCGGAGAGCTGGCCGGTCGAGGCGATATGGCAATGACACCCGGCACCATCATCGGTGACGAGGGCGCGGACACCTTTTTCCCGACCGGTGAGGCAAAACTGGGATTCGACCTCGATGCCGATGGTCTCCGCGCCGGCGTGGTAAACCTGCCGTTGCCGGGACAAGGCCAGATAGCCGCTGAGTTCGAAGTCACCGACGCCGGCTTTGATCGACCCGGGCTTGTCGACGCAATGATCGATATCGACCTGGCCGATATTGGCGCGCTGGCAAAACTCTTCCCGCTGGTTGACGACGCGACTGGCAAGTTGCGAATCGATATGAAAGTCGACGGGCCCGTGGGCAACCCCGAGATTACTGGTGAATTTTCACTGCAGCGGGGATCGCTGAAGTATTTGCCAATCGGCCTGGCATTGACGGACATCGATGTGGTTTCGGAACTGCGGGACGATGGGGAACTCGAACTGACAGGCTCGTTCCGCGCCGGCGATGGCCTCGGACGTATTCACACGCGCAAGGAACAGGTTCGAGATGCCGCGGCCGGCCTGACAGTGACGCTGACCGGCGATAACTTGCTGCTGATTGACGTACCCGACGTGCGTGCCGTTGCGAACGCCGATGTTCAGCTCACGCTTGACGGCGACGCTCTGCATATCAATGGCGAACTGGCGGTACCGAGTGCCAGAATCACTCCAAGCAGCACGGGCGCAAGTAAGGTCTACGAAAGCCAAGACGTTATCATCGTGGCGGGTGAACTTCCTCGAGAACTTGAAGCAGAAGAAGACTCCGACGGTCTCCAGATATTCGGGAGTCTGAAGGCGTCGCTTGGAAACGACGTGGTCGTCAATCTCGGGCGTGCCGAAACTGATGTACGAGGCAGCGTCGATCTGACCTGGGCCGGGGACCCGATACCGATAGCCAATGGTCGATTGACTATCGATGGAGAGATCCTGGCATTCGGTCAACGGCTGGAAATCACCGAAGGACTGATTCGATTTCCCCAGGTATCGGTCGTTGAGCCGAATGTCAGGATACGCGCCGAAAGAGAGATCTACGGCAACACGGACGTGCGCCGCGCTGGCTTGCTTGTGGATGGCTCTTTGACTCGGCCGACGGTAGAGCCCTACACAACCCCCCACACTACCGCGGAGCGCGCACTGACCCTGTTGGTCACAGGCAGCGACTTCAACTATGAACAGGGTGTCGGCAGTGTCGGTTTCGGCACCTATATCGCGCCGAGGGTCTATGCCAGCTACGGCATCGGGTTGTTCGAAAACGAGAACGTCATCCGCTTGCGTTATGAACTAACGAGAGGGTTCGGTATTACCGGCACGTCCGGGCAGAAGGACACCGGGCTCGACCTGAGTTATCGCTTCGAAAACTAAAGCCCGCGTCGCAACTTCCTGACTTCCTCAGACAGATCGCTAATCTGCTGCGCCAGCGCCTCGCGCTCGTTATGCGCAAGGTTCGCCTTCTCGTGAATCTCTTCGCTTTTCTCAGCGTTCAGCGTCTGCATTGAATTGACGATGAGCGCGATGAAGAGATTCAGTACCGTGAAGCTCGTAACGATGATGAACGGCACGAAGAAGGCCCAGGCGTATGGATACACATCCATAACAGGACGCACGATACCCATCGACCAGCTCTCGAGCGTCATGATCTGGAACAGGCTGAACATGGAGGTGCCGACCGTGCCAAACCACTGGGGGAATGCACCGCCGAACAGGTTGGTCGCCATCACTGCCGCGATGTAGTACACGAGCAGCAACACGGTAAGGATCGAGCCCATCCCGGGCAGCGCACGAAACAGCGCGCCAACAACCATGCGCATGGACGGCACGATCGACACGAGCCGCAGAATTCGCATGATGCGCAGCGCTCGCAGGACAGACAGCGGACCGGCCGCCGGTATCCAGGCGATCGTTACAATCGTGAGATCGAAGACATTCCAGCCGTCCTTAAAGAAATTGCCACGGTAGACTCGCAGCTTCAGCGCCAACTCGATCGTAAAAATCCAAAGTGCCGCTGTATCGGCAACATGCAACAGTGGCCCGGCTATGGCTACGACTGCCGGGGATGTCTCCAGTCCGAGCGTGATCGCATTGACGACGATAACCGCCGTCACAAACGCGGTGAACAGGCGCGACTCGACGAACTCCTTGAGTCCGCCGCGCTTGGCAATGACTATCGTCTCGCTGCTCAAAGCATCGTCCTCTGCGCACTGGGCATAGTTGCTTGAAATCCTAGACAAAACCGGGGCCGGAGTCCGGAACGGTGTCGCAAAATAGCGTTCGGTTACTGGACAGGTCGCAATCACTCTCACGGTCCCTGCCTGCTAGAATTGGGCCATGCAGCTTCGACAGCTAATAATAGAACTAAGACGTCGGAGAGTTTTCCGGGCCGCGGCTGTCTACATCGTCGCGGCATGGGTCGCGGTGCAGGTCGCCGGAATGCTATTCCCTGCGATTGGCGTACCGGAGGAAGCACTTCTCTATGTGTGGCTGATCGTCACGTCGTTTTTTCCATTGGTCGTTATCTTCGCATGGCGTTACGACGTTACGTTTGATGGGATTTCGCGCACGCCACCGGCCAGCCCTGGAGAGAGCTTCGATCCGTCGCTGCGATCCAAGGATTTTGTGCTCCTGGCGGCTCTCGGTCTGATCGCTGTGGCAATTACACTGCGCTTCGGTGTGCGCATCGAGCCCGGGCAGGTGCGGCTCGACGAGTCAATCAGTGCATTCTCGATCGCGGTACTGCCGTTCGATGATCTTTCCGGCAATCCCGACGAACAGTATTTTGTGTCGGGCATGCAGTCCTCGCTGATCGACGGCTTGTCGCGAGTCAGGAACCTCCGCGTTACCTCGAAAGTGTCTACCCTGCCGTTTCGTGAAGCCGGTGGTTCGCTACTCGAAATCGCCTCCCGGTTGAGCGTCGCGCGAATCGTCGAGGGCACCGTCCTGCGCAACGGCAATCACGTCAGCATTGCTTTGCGCATGCATGACGCCGAGAAAGACCAGCAGGTATGGTCGGCCCGCTTCGAGGATGAACTCGAGAACATCATGTTGCTGCAGGCGAAAGCGGCGCAGGAGATTGCCAACCAGGTGCGGGTGCAGCTCGGGCCGGAGGAACAAGAGCGGTTTGCCGCAGCGAAACCCATTAATGCAGAGGCTTACCAGGCGTTTCTCAAGGGTGTGTTTCACATCGAGCGCTTTACGCCGGAAGACATGCAAATCGCAGCATCCCATTTTCAACGCGCAGTCGAAATCGACCCAGACAGCGCGCTGGGCCACTACGGCCTGGGCAAGCTCTGCATATTCCAGGCGCAAATCGAAATGTTGACACCGCAGCAAGCGCGCGAGCAGTGTTTTCCGCCGATACGTAAGGCGCTGGAACTCGACCCGTTTCTTCCCGAAGCGCATCTGGGTCTGGCCTCACTATCGACGTGGCAGTTGTTCGACTGGGAGGCCGCACGGCCTCACTTTGAACGCGCATTGGAGCTCAACCCCAGTTTCGCCGATGCGCACATTTTCTATGCGCATTTCCTCGGTATCGTCGGTGAGCTCGACAAGAGCACTGTTCATGCCGAAAGAGCGGTGCAACTGGATCCACTGAATCCTTTGATTGTCGGTCTGTACAGCATGCAGCTGGTCATACGCGATGAGTATGACGAGGCCATCGAGACCGCCGAGCAGACGTTGAGCATGGCGCCGGGATATGGATTTGCATACTCGACATTGATGGTTGCGCACGATGCACTCGGCAATCACGAAGAGGCCATAGCGGCTCGTGTCTACGTTATGGAGAGGTCGCCCGAAAAAGCCGATGCCGCAGATTTCCTGGAAGCTACATTTCGTCGCGATGGCTACGAGGCTGCGAGCCTGCAACTTGCCGAAATGCAAGTGGAGGCGTTCGCGGCCGGGACATTTCCGGCGATGGGTATATCATTTTCTTATGAAATTGGCGGGGACTACGAGTCTGCCATCGACTGGCTCGAGATCGCTGTCGATCGTTTTGAACCTGACGCACCGTATATTGGAGCTCTCATCCGGCGAACCGGGATGCGCGAGCACCCACGATTCAAGGCTTTGCTCGAGCGCATGGGCCTCGACTACTGGGTGGCCAATCCCTGAGCCGCGTCCGGCTGCGATGCTAGAATCGCGGAAAGCAACCCTTCCAACCAGAGACGACCCATTGAGAACACTATCTGTAACCCTGATATTGCTTGTCCTGTCCGCCTTGGCATTCGCGGACCAACGATTCGAGTTCGCGCCATTCGAGATTCCGGAAAGTGGGCGAATCGTCGTCCCGGTTGTCGAGGGCGAATCGTTAAGCGGCGTGGCGGAGACAGTCGACCAACGAACGAATGGCGCGCTGACGATGGCAGCGAACGAAGCCCAATTCACCGGCGAGGCTGGTGCAACATTGACGCTTCTGGGTGTACTTCCTTATTCGCGTGTCGATCTTATCGGCGTAGGCGCGGAGTCGGCTAACCGGGTCGCCGCTGAAGACTTCGGTGGAAACGCCGCAGCGCTGCTGGGAGACACGACCGGTGGAACACTGCAGATCCTCTGGTCGAATGAGGAAGCAGATACTCAAGCGACGGCTGCACGTGTCGCGTTCGGCTACCAGCTTCGCAGCTATCGTTTCGATGGACACAAGGCTGAGCCCGTCGATCGAAGCACGTTACCGGTGGTCAGGCTGCTGAGTAACGACGGTTCCAGCGAGGAGTTCGAAAACGATCTTACGCATCTCGCCGACGGCGTCTTCTTCGCGCGCAACATGAGTTCGGAACCCGCCAATATTATCTATCCGCAGTCGTTCGTGGAACGCGCCAAAGAGCAGTTTCGCGGGCTGGACAACGTCAGGATCAAAGTGCTGGATGAGAAAGACATTCAGCGGCTCAACATGGGCGCACTCTGGGGCGTTGGCAAGGGTTCGGCGCGGCCGCCGCGCTTACTGATAATCGAGTACCTGGCAGGCGGCGACGAGGAACCGATCGTCCTGGCTGGCAAGGGCATAACCTTCGATACCGGCGGCATCTCCCTGAAGAAGAACGAGAATATGTGGAGAATGAAGGGCGATCTCGGCGGCGCCGGTGTCGTGACCGGAACCGTCCTGGCCGCTGCTCGCCGTGGTGCGCCGATCAACGTCGTGGCATTGGCGGCACTCGCAGAGAATATGCCATCGGGAAGAGCGAATCACCCCGGGGATCTATTGTCGACGATGTCCGGCATCACAGTCGAAATATCCTCTACCGACGCAGAAGGACGACTCGTACTGTCCGACGCTGTCTACTACGGCCAGGTCACGTACGAGCCGAGTGTATTGATAGACGTAGCTACGCTTACCGGTTCTGTAGGCCGGGCGCTGGGTGATGACTACGCCGGCATCTTCGGACGCCACGACCCGGTTATCGAGCGCCTGTCAGCTGCGTCCGATGCCGCCGGCGAAGGCGTTTGGCGCCTGCCACTGGATGACTCTCACTTCGAACAGATCGAGGCGACATACGGTGACATTGTGAACGGTGGCGTTGGCTACCCTGGTGCCAGTGTCGGGGCCGCATTTATCGGCTCGTTTATTGACGAAGACCAGGTCTGGGCGCACATCGACATTGCCGGCGTAGACTTCATGGAGGAGGATCGTCCAACCATTCCTAAAGGTTACTCAGGCTGGGGCGTACGAACCCTTGACGAATACCTCCGCCTTCACCACCAGGATTAACGGGCGCCTGGCCTAGGAACGCGAATAGGTACCCATCAGCCGGTTCATGCCGCTCACGTACGGCTCGATCGTATCGAGCAGTTCCCACATTGAAAGGCCCGGTGGCAAATCAGGCTTGGTGTCGAGGGCAAGCAACCAGAAGAAATAGTGGTGCGTGCCGTGACCCGGTGGGGGCATTGGTCCGCCATAGCCAGGATTGCCAAAATCGTTGGTCCCCTGCACGTAATCGGCGCTGCCTTCCGGCAGTTCTGTCACGTCGCCCGGGATGCCATACAACACCCAGTGAACGAAGCCATACGTGCCGGGCTTGATGAGTGGCGCATCGGGATCATGACAGATGATCGCAAACGAGCGGGTCCCGTCGGGAGCATCACTCCACTTGAGCGCCGGCGATACGTCTTCGGCCTCGCCGGTGTATTTCGCAGGAATTGCTCCGCCCTGGTCGAACGCGGAGCTTGTCAGTGTCATGTCGGATAGGGCAAATCCCATGGTGTCTCTCCTTGCGTACGGTCGATAGATGTAGTGCACAATAACGCTACTGTGGCAACGAATTCCAGATCTAACGCCGACCGTCTCCGCCTGTTCACGGAGGAGAGCATCGCCGTCCACGAACAGTACCGTTCCGATGCGGAGTCGCTGCGGCAATTCAGGCATTTTATCAAGTGGCAGGTCGCCTACCTGATGCCTTTCTTCAGCGAGTTCGAAACACGTCCGGACACCGCGGCAGCGGTCGAATTCATCGTCTCGGACCTGATGGGCAGCGGTATCAGCGCACGCGATGCCGACGTCGCGCGCATTATCCCGATCATGGTCCGACTATTGCCGGATAACGCGCTGCAGGCGCTCGCAGCCGCGATGGAACTGAATGCCCGGACGCTGGCGATCAATCTCGCGAACTGCCGTGAACTGTCGGAGCGGATCGACATCAGCAAGGGGGTCTCCGAACGAGACTATTGCGCGGCTTTCCGCCGCACGACGACGCTCGATGAATGCCTCGACCTGATCGACCTCACGATCGTGCTCGGCCATACGCTCAAGCGGCTGGTCCGCAACCGCCTGCTCCGCATGACATTGCACGCCATGCATTACCCCGCACACGCCGCCGGTTTCGGCGCCATGCAGGATTTCCTCGAGAAGGGCTACACGACGTTTCATGCGATTGACGATGTCGACGATTTCCTGGGGGAATTCGCCGAGCGGATAACGGCCGTGTTCACTCGGATATGTGAACAGCCTCTCGCAGACCTGGATCCGATACCCGTCCGCCGGAGGGTTTAATCTGTTTCAATCTACTGAACCGACAATTCTCCCGGGCGCGAGATGGCCCACCTTGACGTAGATCAGCGCGCCCTGATCGCGCGTGTACGGCGTGTGACGGCTTTGGTCGGGGTTGCGAATCCAGCTGCCGGCCGGGTACTCGCCGTGTTCGTCGTAAAAACAGCCTTCGAGTACGAGGATCTCCTCGCCTCCCCGGTGCGTGTGTGGCTTGAACTCGGTGTTGGGCGCCCACTTGACGAGCGCCACGTGCTCGGTGCCGTATTCGTGCAGCGGCATCACCGTGAGCCCCGGCACCAGCCCGGGTAACCATTCGGCTTCGTTGGTGTCTATGTTGACGGGCTGCTGGTCGGCTTTCTCGAACTGGTGGAGCTTGACGAATATGGTGCAGCCATCGTCACCGACGCACGGCGTGTGACGCGTGCCGATCGGGTTGCGCACGTAGGTGCCGGTCGGATAGAGCCCGTGTTCGTCACCGAACTCGCCCTTCAGCACGAAGAACTCCTCGCCACCACTGTGCACGTGTGGCGAGAACGTGCTGCCCGGTTGATACCGAACGAGTGAGGTCGCCCGGGCGACTTCGTCCCCAACACGATCGAGCATCATTCGTTCGACGCCGGGCATGGGCGAAGGCACCCATGCGTAATCGTCGGGGCGAATCACTACGCGCTCGGAGAAGTTCGCGTTCAGTCGCATCGGAGAATTGTACTTGGTCACCGTTTCGCTTGATGAGCCACAAACGAAAGTAGCACCGCAATGATGCATGCCCAAATTGGGGTCTCCAGCCAGGCGGAACGACCGTTAGTGATTACCGCCTGCGCGGCCAGCAACCAGCCTACGATCAGGCCGGCATTGACGCGCACCCGGTCGAGCCGTTCTGGCCGGATGTCGCAGTAGGAGACGGGCTCGGGATTCTGTTTGACGAACAGGACAATGCCTAACGCAAGAGCGCCGAGCAGTGACCAATCCCCCGCTGTCAGATCGCCGGCTACCAGGTTTGCGTTACCAAGCAGCATCCAAATGAAAACGGGCAGACACGCCGCTGCTGCCAGGTAGTGTCGGCGCAGAGGCTCTCCGAGTGCCGCATCAAGCGCAAACGCCAAAGACGCAATCAGGAGGATCAGTGGTTGCTGCGTGCTAATGGCCGCCCAGGCGCAGAAGCCAAGAACCCCGAGGGTGTCGAGTGGCCGCCACGGCAACCCAGTCGAGCGGTTTACCATGCGTACGAGTAGCATCGCGACAAAGAGCAGCAGGACCAATCGCGATCCGAATGCGACGTTAATGGTCCATGCAAACGCCAGCGCGACGAACGCAGCGCCGCTGAAGTCGGGCGCCAGCTCACGCGTTAGCGCCCATGCCGCGAACGCGGACAGGACTCCGCTGAGTGCTGCCGACAAGGGACCACCATTAATGTACTGAACAGATGCCAGACCTGCGCTCAGCAACCCTGCGAATGGCAGAATTATGAGTAGCGCCCGGTTTGTCAGGTAGGCCGGGTCTATTGGACGGGACAACGACGTGAAGCGATAAGCCCCTGTCAGGTTTGTTCGTGCCTCAGTCACGGGAGCCCGGCGGCCTCATGACGAGCACAGGCGTATTCAGCTTATACGCCTCGTAGTCGTCCTGACCGCCCCATCGCTCATCGGCGGCTTCCTCGAGCATGGGTACGCCGCTGATTCTTGTCAGCAGTAAGAACACGAAAACTGGCGAGATGAGCGTCGCCCACTGCCAACCCTCGAGCACTGGAACGGCGATGATTGCCATGCCCGCCCAGAGCATGATCTCGCCGAAGTAGTTCGGGTGCCGGGACCAGGCCCACAGGCCTGTGTTGATGAACTTTCCCTTGTTGGCTGGATCGGCGCGAAACGCGGATTTTTGCTGATCTGCGACGATCTCGATCAGGATGCCGATGGTCCAGACCACGATGCCGACATAACCGACAATTCCGAGTGCCTCGCGGTTGCCACCCGTAATTACGACGAGCGCGCAAGCCGCCGTTAGCAGCACCCACAGGCCCTGGAGCGTCCATGCCAGGAAGAAGCGCGGCGGCTGGTTCTTGATTTTGTCGAAGCGGCTGTCCTTACCAGCACGCGAGATGCGCATGAACAGGAAAGAGGCCAGCCGGATCGACCAGAACATCACCATGCCGGCCACGATCGCCGCACGCAGGTCGAGTGAGCTCGAGAGCAACACGGCGACAACGGTGACGGTAATGTAGGTGATACCGCCTGTAAGATCGTAGTAGTGCTCGGTCCGCTTAATCGCCGCCGGGATGAAAGCAGCCCAGTTGACCGCAAAAGCGAGCACGCCGCATAACGCGAATACCGGGAACACCCCGAAACGATCGCCGCCGTCGCTGCCAGCCCATGAAATCAAGAGGCCGATAACAATCGCGGCGGCGATGCTAATGAAAATCTGGTTGTCAGTACGTTCGGCCATTTCGGTTTCCTCTTTCCGTTGCGGAGGAGTATAGGGCCGAAATCGGCGCTTAGGCGCGACTGCATCACTTTTACCTCGACACCGATGAACCCCTAGCCATACCGATTCTGTCCGTCACTGTCAAAACTGGTCACAAAACAAGGCACGAATTCGAGCCCTTTGTTGTCCTGTACTTATTCAGGAATCGGCGATATTCCGGCAGGAAATCTGCCGCCATTCTTGACGCTTTGCCTGACAGAGAGACTCGCAATTAAGGCACTGCCTAAGATCGGCAGTCCCACAATTCTGCGATAACGGCTGCCGAAATTCAGATGGGCAATGAAGAAGCACTTATCTGGGTGCAGCAGAGCTCCGCAGGTTCGTAGCGCGGGCGTGATTGCCCTCGCCCCTGCGGGGCTCAGTTATGTCGGCCGGCTGCGCCCGCCTCGGAGTGCACTGTTCCGACAGTACGGGAATGGATCCGCCTTAAGTAGCGGGCCCCTTCGGTAGCGCACACAGCCTGCTCTGAGAGCAATTGGGCCAACTGGTCTAATCTAGTATGCTGATGCGCAGTGGATCCTCGATGACCGGTACATAACTATAAACAAGGGGGCATCTCCGGACGCCATGCAAGACCTGCCTGTCCCAATAATCCGCTCAAAGCTGTATCCCCCGCCGATGGGAGCGGACATCGTCAGACGGGAGCGTTTGCTGTCGCTGGCCCAAACCGTAGCGGTTACCCCGTTGACGCTCGTATCAGCACCCGCCGGCTACGGCAAGAGTACACTGGCCAGACAGTGGTTGGCGCACCTCGAATGTAAATCTGCCTGGCTTTCTTTGGATCCTGCCGACGGCGACCTGACACAGTTCCTGTCGTACATTGTTGCAGCATTACGCAGCACCTGCCCGAATTGCTGTGCCGAGTTCGCTGAAATTCTGAGGTCGGCGACCTTGCCCGGCACTGATGAACTGGCAGGCATGTTTTGCAACGAAATCGAAGCACTCGCAGAACCGATCGCACTGGTCCTCGATGACTACCATCAAATCTCCTCGTCAGGCATAGACGACTTCATCGACGCCGTACT
>Ga0209456_10000098_pt1 | contig 46050 bp, 34 predicted proteins | sample COG_11_FD_184755 | JGI IMG/M metagenome (GOLD analysis project Ga0209456, IMG submission 184755) | Pelagic marine sediment microbial communities from the LTER site Helgoland, North Sea, for post-phytoplankton bloom and carbon turnover... | ecosystem: Environmental > Aquatic > Marine > Neritic...
TACAGAACGCGAGAAACCGGGATTCCTGAAGCAGCTGATCGCTTGGTTCTCATAAAATTATTATTGATAAGGCGTCGAATCGAAATCGCCCGCCATGCACTATCGCCGTTCCCGATACTTCTGGGCATGTCTCAAATGTACTGAAAGTTGCCGTTTAGGGTAGTGGTTTGGATTGGCTGCCACCGACTCTATTCTGAGATTCGCATCCCGCATGATAATCTTCACTTGCTCAGAAGGAGGCAGACAGTGAAATTATCAGTTAATACTCGCAGCTGGTTCAAAAGTATTTTTACCGTCTTTGAATACTGCGCTTTGTTGATATTGGTACACATCAATCCAGTACATGCATGTCCGGTAGAAAATAAACAAATAGAAATAACCATCAATGGGCATATCTTGACCACAGAGGTAGCCGCAAACCTTAATAGTCACATGTGCGGACTTGCATTCCGTCACGTTCTACCGGCAGACAAAGGTATGTTGTTCGTTTTTGCGCAGGATCAAATTATAGGTTTCTGGATGAAGAATACATTCATTCCTTTATCAATCGCCTTTCTGAATGTTAATGGTGAGATTCTCGAGATCCACAATATGGACCCAAATCACCCAACCCACCGCTACATTTCAAGGCTACCAGCACGATATGCACTGGAGGTGAATCAGGGCTGGTTTGATAGAAATGGTGTTGTGTTAGGTGATAGAGCGGAGTTCGATTTGCATTCCGGTACTGAAGCATTTCGATATGAAAGAGTTGGTAAATAAACATATACTTCTTGCTGCATAGTCTCCCTTCGCTGGCCGTCGGTGTAGGGCAACTTGTGGCCGAACTCGGAAGAATAGAGAATAATTCCTGAGTAAATCGGTCGGATGACCGGAGTCGAACCGGTTTGCGCGTCCTGGAATGAATGTCTGGCGGGTAGCGATAAACAGCCGTTCCGAGTATTTGTGTGATGTTGTCATCTCGGTGAAATAAAAAAGATTGGAAAAAACCGACCGTATCGCGCCAATATTGAAGAACAGCCTGGAGGACTGTGCGTAATTTTCTACTCTTTTGTGGATTGCCCCATGCGACAGCAGAGCAGCGCGTTCCACTGTGCAGCCGGAAAGGAACTTGCCGACAGACAACCCAAAGAGGAATAAGCCAATGTGCAACCAAGACCGTTACTCGATTATCCGCCGCCTGGCCGCCTCGGCCTTGCTTTATCTCGCCACGATAGTTCCAGCAGTTCAAGCCGCAGAAGGCATCACACAACCCGGCACTGAGACCTTCCTTATCTTAGCGGCCACCGAAGGCATGGAACGGCGGCATGACCGCCGAGAGGACCGGCGCGACGATCGTCAGGAGCGCCGTGAGGACGACAAAGACAAGGACTGAATTCGCTCGCGCCGCCGATAATCTTCCTATATTCCAATGTAGGCCAGCTGACCGCTTTGCGATCTACTCCTGCCCTTAGCGTGGGTGCTTCCATTCAGTGAAGATCGGGCGCAGCCGATTTAGTTAGGTTCTCAAACCGTAGGTTGTCGATTCCATTTTCTTCGAGTTCTTTGTTGTAAACGGACTCTAGCTCTATCAATTTTGATACCCTTTCCTCAAACTCCATTTCCGTGTACTTCTTTTCGCCGAATTGTTTCACCAGGTCACGCACAGCAAGCCTATGTGGCAATGCCTCCCAGAATACCTCATCTTCAAACTCTTCGATGTATCTCATGTGCTCGGACTCTTCGTATTCGGCTGTTGCGAAATACCCGTCTAAGTCTTTGTCGTATGTAATTAGATTCTCATACCCCATGTCTTTGGCATGAGAAAGAATCTTTTGATAAATGTCTGAATATTCCTTTGTTTCATCAGAAGGGCCTGTGCTGTGCGAATTTAACACCCACTCTGCGATTTCCACCATATCCAAAAGTTGTCGATACTCTTTCTTTGAAATATCTATCTTCATATCATTCCAGCTTAATTTACATTGTCTAATCTCATTTTGAGGTTGCTGATTTTTATCACAGGCAATACAGTTCTTACAAAATTTTATTTTGATACTTGGATTGTCCGCAACGAAATCGTCATGAAGAGCAACCTCCAGCCCACACTGCTGTGGCATCGCAACCGCACTCCCCTGACAAACTCATCCCCGATCCAACCGCTGGCAAACTGATCGTAGTGGCATCCTGGTTGGTTACCCTCGCCGCACGAATTTGATGGGTGCTTGGTGGCAGGCGTGAGTGGGACGCCAAGACGGTCGCACCGCTTTTGGTGGTCCGAGTGCGGTGTTCACACTTGTGATGTAATTTATAGGAAGCCAGCAATAAATTTAGCGACAGGCTTTGTAAAATCATTATCCGTCCAATATTCTCCATGTGCCAATGGATTCCATGATGAGAAAACACCACCAACATTTATTGGAATATCCTTCGTCACTGTTTTTTTGTAATCGGGATTAATGGCTTTCAACGGGTACCCCAATACGTCATCTGGATCATAAAAGTTAAGCCATTTTGCTTTTTTCTTTAAACCCGCAGGTAACTTTTTGGGTGGAAACTCTATGGGCTCTACTTTTTCATAGGCAAATGTAAAAAATGGAATATTGCAGCCAAATGTAATTATTCCCGAAAGTTTCTCCAGCCTCTCAAAAGGACTCATCCCAGCAGCCTGAGAGTGCTGCATGTCCCATATATAATTGGACATGATGTGTCCTCCAAGCGAGTGGGCTAATATGACTAGTGGCTTGGGCTTAGATTCTAATTCTTTCACATACAATGATTTAATATCTCTCTCTACTCGCTTATGGATTTTTTTATACGTGGAATTCTCTTTACTTTCCACTTTTTGATAAGCGCTGGCATCACCGAACGCAGACAGCATGAATTGTCGCAGCCTAATGTAATCAAGATCGCCAGCTCTCTTGGCGTCCCTCAGGTATTCACGTTGTCGACCTTCCAGGATATTTGCCCAGTAAATTGATTTCCAAGCAATCGTTTTAGAGTCTTTCCCTAAGTCATCGACTCGATCATTCAGCTCCTCCATTATATCTTCTGCAAAGGCTGGAACTTGAGAACCCATTCCGTGTATGGCTAACACTGCTAACTCAGCGCTCATCTAGAACTCCTCCATTTTTGATTCGCCCAACAGCTAGATAAACGAGACATCACGTCTCGTTATCAGTTTATAAGCTAGACGCATCTTAATATATAATAATTCATCAAATCTGTAAGATAGATAATTGACACTTCATTATCAGGTTCAGATAAACGTGACAAGGGGGGTTTGCCATCTGGTACCGATATACGCACCTGTACTCCGCAAGTACACAATCCCCCCCCCCAACGAGTCAATCTAGTACGCCCATATAAAGCACGGACCTGGACGCTGCAAACAACGCGGTTCCACTTAAGTTATAACGTTGGATGTCCGAAGTGACCAAGACCCCTCTGTGTCAGGGTAGTTGTCGCCTGGATTGATTGAGTTAATTTAGAATAGAGGGCGGTAAGGGCATTGGCATGAGCTACCCAAAAGTCGTGAAGGAAGCTGCTTTGAAGGAGTTAAGGCACCATCAACACACAGCGCGGTCATCGGCCGTTAGCTGTGCATACTCTTACCGGTCAGTTCGTGTGATTTCTTAAGGCTACACTGGCCGAAAATGAAACCCACGCCCAAGCGGGGCCATGTTTTCGTCTTTAGGCTGCGATTTACTCTGATATGTCATATAGGCATATATTAAATCCGCCACCTGCCTGGGCTCTATTTCCTTATTGTTGGCCATGGACCATATTTCTGTGGCTTGTTTGTCACCCGCTTGTAGCAAGCCAAAAAAGCCGGTGACTTTTTTCATGTCTTCCGGGTCCATATTCAGCAATTTGTGTTCAATTTCTGGGGGGAGAATACTCATGGCCGTGCCTCCTTCACTTGCGCCACAATCGATTTGTGCAAGGTTTTCAGATCCTTGATCTTGCGGCACAAGGCCCAAACAACATAGCCCCTGTTTACAAGATCCCACTTGTCGAAGCCATCGCCTGCCATGGCTAACCCCAACCTGTCGTTCGATTTTGAACCACCTGCACGACGGGTGCAAGTAAGTTAGAACCTGCGGACATCCGCCGTGTGATTTACACTGCCAATGCCATCGAGGCGGTGCATCGACAGTTCCGCAAACTGAGCAAAACAAAGGGGGCTTTCCTAACGAAAACAGTGTGATGTAACTGCTTTACATGGATATCCAGCGCGTAATCTCAATCGCGTTGAGCGAGCACCGGTGGCAATACGACCTTTGCAATGCGTTTGGTCAGTGTGTAGATTCGCCGCATCTGATCCACAAACGACATTTCGATCCGCACTAGCTCGAGGTAATCCGGATCGTCCACGGTCAATCGCTCCGCCTTCCGGACCAGCACCCGCTCCGAGTGCTCCCGTATCTCGTCCTTCATCGTTAACACGGTTTCTGCTGCCCGCTGATCATTGTCACGGATCGCCTGCACCGTAAACTCCACGGACTTGACTATCGAAGTGTGGAAGTCTATCAGCATCTTTCGGGTTTCCTCTCCCGGCGAGGATTTCAGATCGACCCACTTGTGCCCCAGGGCAACGAGATCAGTCTCAATGACATCCGCCAGGCTCTCCATATTGTCTATGGCCGTCATCAAACCCTGGAATTCCAGGCTTTCGTCTTCTGTGAGTGATCCCTGGCGAATCTTCGCAAGGTAATGGAGTATCGCTACCTCCAGGATATCCACTTCATCATCACGACGTGCGATATCGGTGAAACGCTTTATGTCGCGCTCCCTGAATGCCGGCCTGATGTCCTGCAGCATGCCAAGCGTTATTTCCCCGACGCGCCCCAGTTCCAGGCGCACCTGTTGAAGTGCCACCGACGGTGCCGCAAGGGCCGCTTCATCCAGGAATTCAGGCTCGATAATGACATCTTTGCGGGGAGCGCGTTCGCGCACCAGCCACTCCGCCAGGCGTGCGAACCAGCCCGTGAAGCCGATGAACAACAGGGTGTTGACGACATTGAAGAAGGTATTTGCGTTGGCAATCTGGCGGGGTACTTCCGCTGCCGCCTTGGCCGCACCCTCCATCCCGGAGCTGGATGGCGAGATCCAGATTGCGATATCCACGAGAAGCCAGATCAGGGGCAGCCACAGCAGAACGCCCACAACATTGAAGGCCACATGTACGACCGATGCGCGCACCGCCTGCGTGTTTTTACTGCTGAGGATGCCCATCAGTGCAGTGGTCACCGCCGTGCCGATGTTGGCACCGAGTGCGAGGGCAATACCTGCGGGCAGTCCGAGCAGTCCCTCACTGGCCATGGCGATGGCGATACCCACTGTGGCGGCGGATGATTGCACGATAGCTGTGAACACCGCCCCTGCGAGAATGCCCGCCGCCGGCTCTTCCAGACTCTTCAGAATATCCAGAAAGGGTTCATGGCTGCGCAGCGGTGTCATGGCATCGCCCATCAGCCCCATGCCGTAGAATACCAGGCCGATGCCCATGATCATCATGCCGTAGTATTTAACCTTCTCGCGTTTCGCGCTGAACAGCATGAAAAAGCCGACGGCAACCGGGCCAAGGGAATAGGCTGACAGGTTGAAAGCCAGCAACTGGGCTGTCACGGTGCTGCCGATGTTGGCACCCATGATAACCCCGACCGACTGGGCGAGGGTCATCATGCCGCTGCTGATAAAACCCACGACCAGTAAGGTGGTCACTGTCGAGGAATTAAGCACCCCGGTGACAAAGGCCCCGGTCAGTGCCCCCATGAAGCGGTTTGTCGTGAGCTTGCCCAGAACCATTGTAAGTGCATGCCCCGCCGCTTTCTTCATTCCTTCCGAGAGTTGCTGCAGACCGGCAAGAAACAGGGCAAGCCCGCCAAATAACCCGAGTCCGAGCTGCAACCAGTCCGGAGATTCTGCCGCGATGTCCGGCACGGCGGCGAAGGTGATCATGGCGAACAACAGCAATGCCACTCCGAAACCCGACAGGGCGAGATATGAGAAGGTAAACCTAAACGAATCGGGTTCCGGCGCTAGTGATCTCATCAATACCCTCTTATTTCTAATTGACAGGGACGGAAAGGCAGATCAAGTTCACAAAGTGTGTGCGAAAGAATACCTTTGTAACGACCATTTGATCAAACAAAAATCACATGCAGTGTATAGGATAGAAAGAAACCACTTTCAGTTACATTAAGCTGTACTCGAATGTTCACTTCGGGCGGCGTGTCCCAGATCGCCTGCCATCCCCAACGGCAACAATGCGCGAAAACGGTCATTTCGTTGCTGCTACCCAAGTGGAAACGGCAGGGTAACTGTCAGCGTCAGAGTAGAACCGGCTGGAAATGGATGTAAAACAGGGAAATATTAAAGCGACGGCGGCAGAATTCAGCGAGGATTTCGCGGTGATCAGAGCGAAAAGCCAGGCGAAGGGTTGGTTCAGTAACCCTGGGCTTTATGGAAAAGGGGGTTAATTCTTACTATACTCATTTGACCTCGATAGCAAGCCGCTACGGACGAATCGATTTTTTTGCCCCGAGTGGTACGGAGCTGAATCCGTCAATGTTGGCGCCGGGATACAAACCGGTCTATTAAGAATACATATTGGGGTTAGGGAGTATGCGGTGTTCTTTGCCGATGGCACACGCAAACAAAACATTGAGTATGACAAGTGTTTTGCCTGCCATAAAATGCAAGCCGAAGCAGACTACAATTTTACATTCTCACGGTTTTTAGCTCGTATAAAGCCATGAGGAAAACCAGGTGGCCGGAGTAGGACCTGTAGAAAGATTCTATATGCATTGTCTCTAAAGGACGGCTATCGGGCAATTTGTCAATTAAACCAACGAAACATTCTATGCCCTACTCCATCAGCGAAACGTCACTTCAAACCCGCAAAAAGAACATTTACCTGAGCGCGCTGTTAAGCCTGGTATTGGCTGCCGTCACCACCGCCGGACACTTTCAATACCCGGAAACTTACAATGAACTGTTTTTCTGGTCCGTTATATTCATGGTTGTTGTTGCTAATCTTGTCAATTACTACCGTTATCGCCGTTACCTGCGACTAGTCAAAGATCATCGGATTGAAGTTGACGGCGATGAAGTCTCCTTTTTTACCGGAACTGAAAAATCCGTGCTGGATACTAAAGAAATTGTTGCACTGACTTTTTATCGCAGGAAAGGGCAGGTTGAGCACATCCAACTGAAATTGATGAATAATCGGGGTATACGCCTGGAGGGCTATACCGATTTGGAGCAGTTGGGTGGTGCGATCGCAGATCGGATTCCCAAAGAACAGGTGGTTGGCAGGGAGCCCTGAATACAGGCCGCCCACGCCGCGGGAGAATCTCACTCGGTACCATGGCGCGCTTTCCCTTATCGTGTTTCCACTGGCGTGGTTATTTTATTCAGATCATTCAGTTCATAGCCCTGAAACACGCGTAGTTTTGAGCTGGCGTAGGTGAGTCGATCTCTTCCTCTAAACGTGCCAAACATTTAACATTACTGAACCCAACCTTCGTCAGTAATTCCAGATGCCTGTCTATTTGGAAACGACCGGGCTCAAAATCATGAATTGCACCTTCCGGCTTTATAAAATCACCGTTCAATAAAACACCTCGATTACAAAGGCTCTTCGCGGATTTTTCATAAACTATTTCCACGTTCTTCTGACTACCCAGATCATGAAGCGCCCAAGTGGAAACTATCGCATCGATCGGTGCAGCAACCATACTTGCCCAATCATCTTCAACTAAGCCTGCTTGAAGGTATGCAATTCTGGATGAGTAAGATTCCAGCCTTGAGCCGGCGATTTCCAGCATTGGTCGTGAAAAGTCGATCCCACAGTATTCTATATTTGGCATAGCCCCTAAGAGATGACTGGCTAAGTAACCAGGACCAATACCAAGTTCTACTACGCGACCATCGACAGGAATTAGGGCCTGCAATTCCGATAAAATGATATTGAAAAGTTCAAGGCGCTCAGGTGTTGGTACAAACCTTTCAGCCCAGGCAATTGAGAAATCCTTGTCATGAAACTCATGTTGCGCACCAATGATGTCTTTATTCATAGCCGCTCCCTAATTCTTAGCAGACAAACACAGCATCAGGTCTTAAGGTTGGCTGCTAAAAGCGGCCGATCTTGGCCGATTATTGTAATCACATGCAACACTCTGCATCCGTCAGCCGCTCCAGCGCTTAACTGTGCGGTTGCATGCGACGAACTTTTCTTAAACCGTAAAATTTTTTCCATCTGTTTGTTTTCCTGACATAAGTTTTCAATCGTCAATTATCTGATGTATTCCGATTCCGGTGTTGTTGATGTCCCGGATTATCCGCGGTAATTACGGCGCAGTTCAGTAAACCTGACTGATCCTGAAACAGACTTCCGGAAACAATAGTATACGGGTGTCCGTCGGAAAACCTTCCCTGCCCGTTTGGACAGTGGAATCTTCGGGCCAATCATCTAAAGTTCTGGTTAGAACGCTGAATCAAGGGACGAAGATGAGTCGCCGGGATCGTGATGCATCGCGCACTGCCATGAAGACTACCGTATTAGTTTTCCTATTGGCGGGCTGTGGACTGTATTCCGCACTGGTAATGACCGGGGAGATCACCAAACTTGCTTTGGGTAATAAACAGGGGATATATCAACTCAAACTTGAGATCATACTTGACGCACCGGCTAAGCATATCCACCATGTGGTGACCGATTTCGCGCATATCTATCGCCTGAACCCCTCCATAGTCGAGTCGGAGATTATGAGCACGCCGGATAATTCTGTTGTTCGCGTAAAAACTCTGATCAACGACTGTTTCTGGATATTCTGCCGGGAAATTCTGCGGGTTGAGGACGTACGGGGACTGGAAACAAGCAATATCTACGCCGAGATCGTACCCCAGTTGAGCAATATCAAATCCGGGATGACAATATGGCAGATTCAAGCTCTGGGGCGGCGCACACGCGTTAACTACAATATGATCATTGAGCCTGGCATTGTCGTACCACCACTGATCGGGAGCCGTATTGTTAAGCAGAAACTGCGTAAGGAAGTACTTGTCACCCTCAGAAATATTGAACGTATAGCTCAAATCCGTAATGAGATGGGGGAAGAGCCGAACCTGACACTGCAAGATGACCTGTTAAGACGTATTCCCGATGAGCATGACAGTGCGAATTAATCCAGCAGGTCTTATGCTGTTTGCGGTGGTGAGTAGCGGTTGCATCAAGAAGGAAATGCAGATTAGCTTTCAACATGATGTGCAACCGATTCTGAATGCTAAATGCATTGAATGTCATATACCCCCCCTGGGTAAGGGTTACCTGGAGACCGGTTTGTCCATGGCAACCTATGAAGAGCTTATGCAGGGCACTTACTATGGACCCGTGATCGTAGCCGGAGACAGCCGGCATAGCATACTCAATATGTTAGTGGAGGGGCGGGCCGATCCGTCAATGCGTATGCCGCACGGGCGAAAGGCACTCGGCAGCGAGGAAATCGAGATCCTGCGACTCTGGGTTGAACATGGTGCCTTAAACAACTGAGCGCATGACTTAAGACTCCGGTTCCCAACCGGGGACTCGATGAACAAGTAAGGATTCACATACGTTCCTGTCCTCGGAACGGCAGTCTGACCGGATTGTGACCTACCGTTTCCTCGAAAGGTGGCTGCTGCCCGTACATCTTAACCGTCAATTCGTCATATACAGGCTGACGCTGGAAATTACCGGGTTGAGGGAAGTGAACCAAACCGAGAAATGACTGGAATAAAGCAGACGGAGTAGGGAAAACCCATGGCCAAGTACTTAAAAAAGCACCAGCAATCAGAAACAACCCCGGACGATGCCCTGCGGATTGCCCGCGGCACACAACGTCCCGGGCAGACCAAGGAACAGACAAAGCTGGTAGCACAAGGGATTCAAAAGGGTATCGAGCAATACAAGAAGCAACAAAGCGCCAAGGCCAGAGAGTTGGACAGGAAGCTCAAGAAGGTCAATCAGCAGCTCGCATCACCTGAGGCGCACGAGATCGAGGTTCAGGACAAGGTGATTTACAGACAACACTGGTTACCCTGGGTTTTAATCCTCCTCAGTTGGCTGGCTATGGCAGCCTATTGGCTTGTCTGAAGATAACTATTATGACCACCGCTACGATCAGAATATTGATTCGTCAGTCTTTGCCAGCGAACTTGAAGTAACGCTGTGGACGGAAAGACATGGCCAACGCCCCGAATTACCAGCTATTCGGCAAGGAAATCTAAATAAAACTCACCAGCAGGCCGATAGGTCCGATGGAGTATAGGGAAATCTCCAAGATATGAAGCTTCGGCCAAAATTCATAAGTTACATGCTGATAGTCGCAAGTGTGCCTCTGGTGCTGGCGATGTCCGTGGCACTTTGGCAGAGCAGCAATCAAACCCACGCCTTGACCATCGATATCGTGCAGGGTTACCTGGAGGCAGGCGCAAAGGATCTGTCCGGGTTTTTCAGCGCGCGAAAATCGGAAATCAATGCCTACGCCCATGCCCCCTTACTCAAGAGTATGGACTTCCAGTCCATCCGCCCCTTTCTGATTGACGAGCTGGCACGGCACGGTGGCACCTACGAAAAATTCATTCTCGGTACCGCAAACGGAAATTTTTATAATACAGCGGGAGGCAATCGATCCGTAGGCGGTCTACGCACCTTCGACGATATGGATCCCAATGCAAAACCGAAAACCATCGCCAAACGCGACTACTGGAAAATGACCGTCGGTGACAATGAACAAAACCAGCAAAGAGTCTATGTCTCCAACCCGATGATTTCCTATACCACCGGAGCCAAACAAATTGTCGTCGCCGCCAGCATACGTTCTGATGACGATATAGTGGGCATGATCGGTGGCGCCTTACCCTGGAGCAACTTTGAAAAACAGATCCAGACAATCTTCGACGACATCATAAAACATCGCAACTGGGAATCCCGCTTCTTCCTGATTACCTCAAATGGCCTCTACTGGTATCACTGGGACCCGTCTTATGTAGTACACCTGGCAAAGGACGCACAGGGTCAGCCGATATTGAATGAAATCGGAGAAAAAGTCGCATCCGCCAGGAAAATAACCGAGGAACCTGTTGAAGAACTGGCCGCTGCCGGCAGCAAGATGATTGCCGGGCAAAAAGGTCACACGCTGTTCACTGATCCACAGAGCGGGGAAGAATTCCACCTGGTATATGCTCCGGTTGAAGCTGCCTCTTACTCCGTTGGTCTTCTGGTACCCAAAAAACAGATGATAGCGCCGGTCACCTGGCTGCAGTCGCTGTTCGCAGTCATACTCGGTCTCGCCCTGCTCATGGTCGTTCTGGCGTCATGGCTGCTGTCAAAAAAAGTTACCCACCCGATCACAACATTGAGCGGCATGGTCAAGGCGATCCGTGACGGCGATGGCAAGGCCGAGCTCATTCCCGAAGGCGATGATGAAGTTGCCGAGCTGACCGATTCTTTCAATACCATGGTCAACTCGATCACGGCACGCGAAATATCCCTCAAAGAGAGCGAAGAACGGTTTTCGCTGGCGATGCAGGGGGCGAATGACGGCCTGTGGGACTGGAAACTAGCCAGCAATGAAATATTCTTCTCCCCGCGCTGGATATCAATGCTGGGTTATGAAGAAGATGAACTGAAGAACCGGCCGGAAACCTGGCGGGAACTTGTGCACCCGCTGGACCTGAAAAATCTGTCACCGCTTCTGGAGGACTTTATCAGCGGCAAACGTGATAAATACGAAGTTGAGTTTCGTATGCGCCATAAGGACGGACACTGGGTCGATATCCTGTCACGCGCTTTCGCTGTCAGAAACGAGGCGAACGACGCGACGCGACTGGTCGGCACCCATGCCGACATCAGCGAACGGCGGCGCACGGAAAAAGAAATCAAGGAACTCAACGAAAAACTTGAAGACCGTGTTCAACAACGCACCATTGACCTGGAACGCGCCATCAACAATCAACTTGAAAGCGAAATCAGGCAAAGAACCATCCTCGAGTCTGTTGTCGATTCACTGATAACCATAGATGAGAGGGGAATCATCGAATCGGCTAATCCGGCGACAGAAACCATGTTTGGCTATTCGGTTGATGAGATGGTGGGCAATAACGTGTCGATGTTGATGCCGGAACCCTACCACAGCGAGCACGACGGCTACCTGAGCAATTACCTCGAGACAGGCAAGGCCTATATACTCGGTATCACTCGTGAGCTGGTAGCACGCCGCCGAGACCATTCAATGTTCCCGATTGAATTGTCTGTCAGCGAAATGTCCATAGGCGATGAAAAAAAATTCACCGGCCTGATTAAAGACATCAGTGATCGCAAGAATGTTGAAAAGGAATTGTTGCGGGAATCACAGGCACTGACCCGACTGAACGAAATTGGCGCCGATCCAACAACATCATTTGGGGAAAAGATAGAGCAATTGCTGGAACTGGGACTGGAAACCTTCGAACTGTCGCTGGGCATTGTCAGCCATATCAAGGACGACACCTATACCATCGAGCACATCAAGGGACCTGTGGACGCGCCGCCTCCGGGTACCACCTTCAGATTCCGTGAAACCTATTGTGCCCACACCTACGCTGCTAACGGTGCCAGGGCCTTTGAAAATGCCGGGCGCAGCAAAATCAGCGATCACCCCTGTTACCGGAATTTTAATCTTGAATCCTACATAGGTGCACCGATCATTGTCGATGGCCAACGTTACGGTACGCTTAATTTTTCCGCACCGGAAATTCACGAGCGGCCGTTTTCCACCAACGAACTATCGCTCATCCAGCTGCTGGCCCAATGGATTGGAAACGAAATGTCACGAAGCCGGTCCGAGAAAGTCCTGAGTCAGTTCAAGACCACACTTGACCAGACCATGGACTGTGTATTCATGTTCGAGCCCGCCTCCCTGAAGTTCTTCTACGTCAACCAGGGCGCCATAGAACAGGTCGGCTATTCAGAATCCACACTCATGAACATGACACCGTATGATATCAAGCCGGAAATCTCTGAACAGGAATTCCGGGACATGATCGATCCATTGATTGCGGGAAAGCAGCCATCGCTGAGTTTCGAAACCATCCATCAGCATAAAAACGGCACAAGGATTCCCGTCGAGATTTTCCTGCAGTACATCAATCCTCCGGGGGAGTCACCGCGTTTCGTGGCGATTGTCCGCGATGTATCCGAACGTCGCGAGGCCACTCGCAGACTAAACACCACCATCGATGAAATGGCGCATCGCACCAAGGAGATCACCTTGCTCAGCGAGCTGGCCGACTTGCTGTATTCCTGCCACAACGTCAGCGAGGCTTATGAAGTCGTTACCCGCTTTATACCTATGCTGCTCCCGGACCTCTCGGGCACGCTGTATATTATCGACGACGCCGGTGCCAATCTGCAGTCAGTCGGCAGCTGGGGTATCCAGCCGCCGGAAGAGACAGTCTTTTCGCCGGAAGATTGTGTCGCCGTGCGACGCGGTTTGGCCTATACGTCCAAAGCAGATGAGTCTGCACTGTTCTGCCGCCACTTGCCGGAAGGCAAACCGGATATTTCATTCTGCATGCCGCTCGCTGCACAGGGTGAAACTTTTGGATTGCTGCATCTGCTGGCCAATTCCGATACCGCTGCCGGACAGCAGACTGACATTGATGCAACGCCGCGACCGGATTTTACAGAAACCATTGCAAAACAGGTATCGATGGCGTTGGCAAGCCTCCGGTCCAGAGAGGAATTGCAGAACCGGTCCATACGCGATCCGCTCACAAACCTCTTCAATCGCCGTTATATGGAAGAATCTTTCGAACGCGAGCTGCACCGTGCGGCCAGAAGCGAAAAACCGGCGGTCTCCTTCATGATGATCGATATCGACCATTTCAAGAAAATCAATGACACCTACGGTCACGATGCAGGTGACATGGTGTTGCGCGAACTCGGCAACATCTTGACCAGAAAAAGCCGCAAGTATGACATCGCCTGCCGCTTTGGCGGTGAGGAATTTGTACTCTGCCTGCCAGGTGCCTGCCGGGAAATCGCCGAGAAAAGAGCAACCGACATCCGCGAATCGGTAAAACGTCTCAGCCTGCGCTATGAAGGACGCGACATGGGAGTAATCACCATATCCGTAGGAGTTTCTATCTACCCTGATCTTGGTGAAACGCCTGCTGAATTGATGAAAAAGGCCGACCAGGCACTTTATCAGGCAAAAGAGAACGGCAGAGACCGGGTGGTGGTTGCAGAACCGAACAACGGCGCAGCCACTGCCAGTCCAATAAAACTCAGACGATAAGTCTGCCCTGACTGGAGGAAGGTTGCCCTCGGCAACAAAACTGTCTAAGTTACCGTTTTCAGGCAATGAATACAAATGGCCTCCCACTTGCATGAAAACCGGACTGTATCTGTTAATCATTCTCGCTGCATTATCCCGATGGGTAGCGGCCGCCGAACCCGACCTTCCCGGGTCTGATGCTTATCCACCCGGCGATTACAATACCGCCGACCGGGTGCAAAGAAGTATCTCGGAAAACATCAACAGCGCTGCCCGGTGGATAGACTCGTTCTTCGACGATGAACGCTTTATCGCCGAAGACGCCACCACCAAACTGCGGCTGGGCGAATCTGTGTTCCTGGAACACGATGACAGCAGCCCCGAATACAAGACCAAGCTCAATTTATCAATCGACATTCCAAAGACCAAAAAAAGACTCAGGGTATTTATAGCCAGCGAGGACGACACCAATAAGACACCCGATACCCTGTTCAATCGCGTTGAAAGCAGCGAAGAGACTTCGGCCGCTGGCGTCCAGTTTTTTGCAAAAGCCTCGGAAAAACGCAACCTGAGCCTGACAACGGGTATTAAACTTGACAGTATTGAATTCTTCATCGGGCCGCGATTTCGGCGTACCTTCAAATTCGATACCTGGAATCTGAGATTCACGCAGCGGCTGCGCTGGTTCACCAGCAAGGGCTGGGAAGCGACAACCCGTTTTGACTACGAACGTCTGTTGAGTGAAAAACTGTTTTTCCGTCATACTGTCGACGGCAGGTGGCGTGAGGAGGACGATGGTTACCGCTATGAAATCCGGCCAAGTATCATCCAGCAGCTCCACAGCAAGAAAGCCATCGAGTACCAATGGAACACCCTGTTTAAGACCAGCCCCAATCACCGGCTTGACAGTTCCGTCCTGCTGGTCCGCTACCGGCGCAATCTTAAGCGTAAATGGCTGTTCTACGAAATAAATCCCCAGATCGCCTTGCGTAATGACGAAGACTTTGAACCCAAGGCCGGTATCACTTTTCAGATTGAAGTCGTGTTTGGTGGCAAAGATTTCCTGAAACGCCGCAATAACAAACCGTTCGGGGCCGACCGGCTCGAACCGTTGGATAAACCGGCGCTGCCTGGCTTTGATCAAACATAGCAGGTGATGTCCGGCCAGAGAATACCTGTCTCTGAAAAAGACACCGCAAGCAGGAACCCTGGTACTGGTCAATCAGAGGCTCCTTAAATATATCATCTGAAAATATAGTGGTTTTGCGCTGGGTGGCAGAGGGCACGTAACAACCATGGTCCGAGCAGTGTCACACTTGCGGCGAGAAAGTACGGCCTCCCCTCAGAATGGTGGTAAAATAAGCGGAGGGCATACGCTGTTTCAGCGTTAAACAGTTTCCCGCCGCTTTTCAAGCAAGCTGCCGGCGCGACAACAGAATGGTGTTGGTCAGTGGTCTGCTGTGAAATACACACGCTGGAGGTGTTTTCATGAAATCACATCTATTGAAACCAATGGCAGTTTTCCTGATCACTGTTTCAACAAGTGCCGCAGCTGATGGATACCGGCCGAACCCCGCCAGCCCAGGCGCCGGTTCTGGCGATTATTCCAGACCTGGCAGTAACGCGGCACCGTATGTTAACAAATCAACCAGCGGCCCTGCCGTGCCGGGCGGAAGTTATAGAAATCAGGCTCCACCACGCTATCGGATCGAACAGGGTTCTGGCAGTAGTAGCACGAACAGCTTCCCCAGGATGCCGGGTACGAGCTTCAGAGGCTACTCACGGCCAAGCTACAACACTCGATAACAGTCAAAGAACGGCAATCGTGTCGAGACGAAACTGTCGGAGAGACATCATGATACAACAACGATGGATTCTCATTGCGTTCTTGTTCAGCTGCCACTGCTTGTCTGCCTGTGGTCCCCTCACCATCAAAGACACAACGACACAATCCTTCATCCCCATTCAGCGCGGAGTTCTCGAACTGCATCGGGACGTCGTCATCCCAGCCAACCGTACACGCGTTTTCTTACAGGATGGACGCGTGTTGTATGGCATCAACGAATATTATCCACACTGTCAGTTGCGGGTGCGGAATATCCTGGAAGAAACTCAGACCGTGCAGGCCGACCGCTTCACCATTGACGACGTATTCGGTACTCTCGATCAGGTTGTCAGCAACGGCCCTGTTCGCGTGGCCGCCGTCGGTGCCACCGTCATCGCCGGTGGTGGTGGCGGAAATGGAGGTGGTAACGGCGAGGGCCGGCAAATGTACACGTACTTCATGGACTTGCATTCCGACCAACAGCCGCAGGTGACCTTTTTGGTGTGTGGGGGAGCGCTTAAGGAGCCGGCCTTCGCCGAATACCCCACGCTTCAGGATATCCAGACAGCTATCGGGGATTACGCGACGCTGACACTCGATGGGAATAACTAAAGTGGTCTGACCAGCCGCTACTTCGGAGAAGAGGACAGAACACGCCTATTGTCTCCGCTCTTGTTTGTACTCACCAACATTAAGTGTCATAGTTATCATCAAGAGACAACGTTCAGCTGTTTGTTTCTCGGAATGTTGGCACCGGAACCCGGATTGCCGGGACAGACCGCCACCAGAACACCATGAAAAACTACGTCCAGCCACCCTTTCACCACTAATATTTTATCTAACGTTATGTAAATAAGTGTTTTTTCGTTCCAACCATCGAGGAGTGTATAGCCATGCTAGACTTGAAGCCGTTATCAGATATACCCGTGGAATCAGCCCGTGGCATCAGCCGTCGTGACGTGCTGTTGGGAATAGGTGCTGCCGCAACAGTGGCCTACGCAGGAACAGCCGTTTCCGCAACGTCAGAACATGATCACAGCAAGCACACCGCGCAAATGCCTGATTTGCTGAATGCAACCAATGCCTGCCTTGATAAAGGCCAGCGTTGCATAGCGCACTGTCTCGTCTCCTTCCAGGAAGGAGACATGGAACTGGCAGACTGCGCCAGCAAGGTACACGAAATGCAGGCCATCTGTGGTGCATTTTCGTATCTACTGGCGGCAAACTCCGGCTATTCCAAGGCGTATGCGGGTGTATGCACAAAGGTTTGCGAGGACTGTGAGAAAGAGTGCAGAAAACACGATGATCACATCGAATGTAAGGCGTGTGCCGATGCCTGCGCGGAAGTAGTGGATCATATAAAGCTTTCCCTTAGCTAGAAGTTGTGGGGTCAGGTCTTGAATGGTGCATTTGGATGCATGATTCAAGGTCTGACCTGCTCGCCGCGAAACAACCACCCAGGTTATGAGTTCTTTCGGGACAGCACAGCGAAGCCGATGGCTTTCACCCTGTACGGGTGCCGGTCTCTATTGAAGCATCAGGGGATTGCAATTTTTAATGCTTACTCTTCCCTGAAGCATATTCCCTTTGGAATACTCGCTGAAATAACAGGTATTGGTTTTGGGGTCGTAATTCTCAATCCACAGATTTTCATCTTTCCATGTAGCGGCCATGTGACGCTGTCCGTCGGGCACGCTGATGGCCATGACGCCACCCCAGCGTTTTACAAAAAGCTGCTGAAAGTGGAAATAATAGGCCGCCCAGCCTAAGGCCAGTATCACAGCCGCGCTGATGAGTGCCGCCACCTGGTTATTCATTTTAATACCGATTATCAGCACTACCGCGATTAGCAGGCCAATTATCAGCGCCCAATATAAATAAGTAATCATGTTAAAGCTCCGTCACGTTTCAAAAGGAGTTGCTTTTGATGATGGGCGTTGAAACCAACCCGGCCGGGCAAGCCGTAAAACAGCGTCACTGTCACAGGGTCAGCGATCGCTATAGATGGGAGACCAGCCGTGCACTCGGAATACTGGACCTGATCGCCGCGGTAATCTCAAAGCGTTTGCCGTTAACCGGTTTGGTGGAAACCCATAACAAATTCAGCGCCAGATTGAGTTCAGCAAAAACAACAGTATCACTGAAACAACCCAGTATGCGATGAATTTCCCTGGTGGTTTTCTGAATCTGGATCTGCGGTTCCTTACGCAATCCTGGAAAAATCACCATGAAATCAGTGACTGCCTTGCCATCCCCATCGACTGTTGGTGCACGCTTGCGAAGCGGCTCCGATGCATCGAGAATCGACAGGGTTACACGTGGCGGTTTCATGATACTGAATATAGCCTACCTGATAAGTGGCGTACAATCGACCCGGTCACGACAGTGGTGGGGTCGTTAAGCTGCTAAATAAACTGAGTAATTTACCTGCGGTCATAAAAGTTCACTGGCTGCTGTGTATCTGCTTTGTTAGTATGTGTGCGCACTGAAACAGGGTCCCGGTAGCTCAGCTGGATAGAGCGAGCGCCTCCTAAGCGCTAGGTCGGAGGTTCGAATCCTCTCCGGGACGCCAATGATAAAATGATAAATCGAGCTCACCGTGCGCTGTACCGCCTCTGTTCTCGGCCAGTTCAAATGATTCTTAACGCCAGGCTGAAAGCCATTCAATCACGGGACAGGTAGGACGGATAGCGACCGACCATCAAGCTCTTTGATGTAGACGGATCGCCGGTGATGGGGGGGCTGCAAGAGCAGCGGCGAGCGGTTTATATCAGAATGGCGTGCCGGCCAATGCCATTCACCGCACTTTTCGCTTGACCTCGATTAAATTCGGTAATTGACCTATTCTGCTGAGTATGCGACTCAACTGCCCGATATCGGTGACCTCTACGTGAAGTTCCATGTGGGCAATCATATCCCCTTTGTCTGTATAGGTCTTTATTCCAAGGACATTGATCCTGTCATTAGCCAGCAAGGCCGACACGTCGCGTAACAGCCCGGGACGATCGTAAGCCTGTAGATGGATATCCACCGGGAACACCCGATCCGGTAACGCCCCCCATTCAACATCAATCAGGCGGTCGCGATCTCCATCCTTTAGACTTAAAACATTGGAACAGTCGCTACGGTGTATGGTCACCCCCCGGCCACGGGTAATATAGCCAACAATCGGGTCGTTGGGCACCGGCCGGCAACAGCGTGCTGTGTTAGTCAGCAGATTCCCAACGCCTAGGATTCTAAAATCATCGGACTCGCGCCTGGGAACTGTGCGCCGGTTATGCGATGGCAGTGAAGGCGGCTGGTCATCTTCCGTGCCGGTCAGACTCAATAATACATTGACAATCTGGCCAGTGTGCAGGTCACCTCCACCCAGCGCCGCCATCATGCTGTCGATATCATTGAAGTTGAGCTTTTTCGCAACCTCCTCGAGTTGACTACCAGTCACGCCGAGGCGATGCAGTTCGCGTTCCAGTGACGCGCGCCCTGCAGTCACATTAATGTCTCGATCCTGCTGCCTGAACCAGTGACGGACCTTGGCACGTGCACGTGAGGTCTTCAGGTAACCCAGGTGTGGGTTGATCCAATCCCTGCTCGGCGCAGCCTGCCGCGCGGTCAGCACTTCGACCTGCTGACCGCTTGCAAGCTCATAGGATAAGGGAACAATACGGCCATTGACCTTTATACCACGACAACGATGGCCCACATCGGTATGGATGTGATAGGCAAAGTCCAGAGCAGTGGCACCAGCCGGCATATCGATAACCCTGCCCTGCGGCGTTAATACGTAGACGCGTTCCGCAACCGATTCGGACTTGAAGCGATCGACGAATTCATCGGCCGACGGCTCTTCCTCTTTCCATTCCAGCAACTGACGTAACCAGGCGACCTTCTTTTCAAATCCTTCGTCGTAATGTACGCCTTCCTTATAACGCCAGTGCGCTGCAATGCCGAGTTCTGCGTGCTCGTGCATGTCGTGGGTACGAATCTGCACCTCAACAGCCCTCCCCTCAGGGCCGATCACCGCCGTATGCAGGGAACGATAGTTGTTGGCTTTTGGATTGGCTACGTAGTCGTCAAACTCATGCGGCACGTGGTGCCACAGGCCGTGCACAATCCCCAGTACCGTATAGCAGTCCGCTGTGGAATCGACCAGCACCCTGACTGCCTGCACATCAAATATCTGATGGAAATCGATATTCTTGCGCCGCATCTTGCGCCAGATACTGTAGATGTGTTTTGGTCTGCCGGCGATCTGGGCCTGAACACCGACGTCGCTAAACTCTCTGAACAAACTTTCCTTTACCAGCTCGATGTGGCGCTCACGATCGATCCGGCGGCCGTCGAGTAAAGAGGCAATACGGTGGTAGGCCTCGGGATCGAGATAACGCAACGCCAGGTCTTCCAGTTCCCACTTGACCTGCCAGATCCCCAGGCGATTTGCCAGTGGCGCATAGATGTCGAGAGTTTCTCGTGCGATACGACGCTGGCGTTGCTCACTCAGGTAGCGCAGCGTACGCATGTTGTGCAGGCGGTCAGCAAGCTTGATCAACACGACACGCACATCTTTGGCCATTGCCAGCAGCAACTTGCGTACGCTTTCCGCATGGTTCAATTGCGCCGCGCCGCCAGCGGCCGCAGCACCGCGCAATTCATCTATATACCCCATCTTGGTCACACCGTCGACCAGGCCGGTGAGCTCGGCACCAAACTCCTGTTCGAGTGTGTCGAGGGACACGTCGGTATCTTCGACCACATCGTGAAGGATAGCAGCGGCAACGGCTGTGTGATCGAGATTGAGATGATGGACGATTTCGGCAACCGCCAGACAGTGCATCAAATAGGGTTCGCCGGAGGCACGCGTCTGCGCCTGGTGGGCCAGTCGCGCCCGATCCAGCGCGTTGCGGATAAATTTCAGCTCGGCGTCACTGCGTCCGTCGGCAACCGCGGCCAGCCAGGCATCCGGGTCCAGCGGCTGTCCATGAACGGGTGTCTTGGTTTCTGCGCGTGCTACCATGATGATTAGTTTAGCCCCTCAACGATAAAGGAACCATCACCGATTGCACCGGGGCCACAAACAGCCGCGCGCCTGCTGCACCATATGCGCAGCCGGTCGGACAGGAATTCGTCGCTAAGGTTGTAATTCGAAACGTTTTTCGGTGTTGCGGTACAGGCAGCTTCTAGACCAGCGCCTGAATCGTTGACGGGAACTGCTCCGCGGCTTCCTCAAATGCAAAGAACAGCTCGTCTTCCTGCAAGCCGATCACTTCCAGCAATGCTTCCGGAATCTGTATATCCGCTCGGGGCGACCCCATGAAGTTACCCTGTTCGGACTCATTTACCAGATGGTTGGCGAGATAAAGTATATGCGCTTCCATCCGCGCCTTTTCGGCCCTTTCCGGCTGATGGTGCCAGGTCACCGCATCCAGCAGTTCTTCCGGCAGTTGCCACTGCTCCATCAGATAACCGGCGATAGTCGCATGGCTTAATCGGAAGTGATCCAGCTCTGCCTGATAAAGCACCTCCTCGTCACCTTCGGCCACCAGCAGGATATCGCGCATGGCGTCGGGACGCTGGTGATACAAAACCAGGCTACCAATATCGTGCATCAGACCGGACACGAACAGGCGTTCCGGGTGCAGTATATTGGCCCGGGTAGCCAGAGCGCGCGCCAAAAGGCCGGTGTACACGCTGTGCCGCCAGAACGTATCCATTCCCACCAGTTCGTTGGGAATACTGGTAAAGGTCTTGACAGCCGAAACCGACAGCACCAGCTGATACAGTTCTGATGTTCCGATCACTGACACCGCCCGACTGATTGTGTCTATCTTGCGACTGAAGTTGTAGAAGGAGCTGTTTGCGATACGCAGCAAACGGGCAGTCAGGTTGGGATCCACGCCGACAACAGCCGCAATGTCTTTTACACCGGTTGTCGGCGCATGAATCAACTCGAACAGGCGCAGGCAAATACCGGGAGGTGATACCAGGCCTTCGACATCGTCCAGCAAGGCGACGACTGAGTCTTGCTTGGGCTGAATGGACAACGGCTTCTGCTGATTGATCATAAACGTTTTTTCCGGTTTCCTTGTGTCATTTAGCGACATCGGAATACGAAACTGGAGGTACAGTTCAAATATTTCCTGATGATTCTGTCACAGATACCACAGTCCGGCTGTGTTATTCCTATTCGTGGACGTTAACTGGAAAAACAGATTTTCACCCTGGGGCACAATCATGTCGGATTCCATCAAGAGAAATGTAGTCAACCTGGAAGATTTCGGACAAATGCGGCGAGGCTTGGGAAGCGGAGCCGGCACCCAGACATTACGCGGTATACGTGAACTGGCTGGCACCACGCTCACCCGTGATCTCGCACGGATGATGGAAAAGATTGACGATGCCTTGTTTGCACGTGCTGAAAAAGCCGAAAACAACATGTCCCAGACTCAGTACTTCGACGCCATGCGCGAGCTTCGCATCATTCGCAAGGACATCGAAGAAGATTTTATCGCCCGTTTTCTTGACCAGTTCAACCAGGGTGTTCCCAGGGCCAGTCAGTTCAGCAGCAACTTCAGTCTGAACTGGGAGGACGAGGATGACTCCGGCCTGGGACTGGTCGACAAAAACGATATGGAAGAAGAGCTGGCGATTAGCAACATGGTCAACAAAATCCGCGGCAACTGCAAACAGTCCCTGTATTCACTGGATAAACGTATTGGCCTTTTGATCAATGACCCGGACCTGGAGCAGTGGCTCAACCCGCTCGGTCCGGAGGCAATCTGCGCGGCCTTCCATGAAGCCGCCAGGCTAATCGAAACCGGTCTTGAAATCCGCCTGGTGATTTTCAAGCTGTTCGATCAACATGTAATCAGCAACGTAGGAGAACTCTACAAGGAGGTCAATCAGTACCTGGCAAAAATGGGTGTACTGCCGGAGATCAAGACCACATTACGCAAGAACAGCAGCCCGATCAACGCTCCACAGACAGTACCCCCCCCGGTGGCAAACCAGCCCGCCGGCGGCACAACCGCTATGGAAAGCACAGTGTCAACGTCAAGCCAGGCTGCCGGCACAGGTCCGGCGGGTTTCAGTGCACCCACCAGCGGCAACTACACTGTTTCCGGCCAGTCATCGATTCATGCCCTGACTTTCCTGCAACAAGGTGAGCGTGCGCAGCACGGACAAACTGTACTTGGCAATGACATGGCCGTCGATCCCGCTGATCTGGCGTCCGGTCAGGTCAATATCCTGCACGGTATAAAAAACTCTTCCCTGATCAAGGATCTCGGCAAAAGCGGCGATATGACCATAGACATTGTCGCCATGTTGTTTGACTACATCCTGGACGATAAAAACATTCCCGATAGCATGCGTGCACTGATTGGCCGTCTGCAAATCCCTGTGCTCAAGATCGCCTTGCTGGACCACGAATTTTTCTCCAGGAAATCCCACCCTGCAAGACAGTTGCTCAACCGTCTGGCGGCGACCGCAGTGGGCTGGAATGAACAACAGGGTGATAAGGACCCACTGTACCTGAAGGTGCAATCCGTCGTGCAAACCATTGTCAACGAATTCGACGACGACACGAGCCTGTTTGAAACCCTGTTGAATGACCTGGAAACCTTTCTGAGCAAGGAAGAAGAACATGCCGTCGTACGTGCTGAACGTTCTGCGAAAGTCATGGAGGGGCAGGAACGCCTGGAAGTCGCAAAATCCACCACCCTGGAAGAAATCGGGCCACGCGTCAACGATAGACAGAACCTCGATTTCATTCGCCAATTCATTAACACCCACTGGAAGAACCTGCTGTTTGTCACCTGTGCGCGGCAGGGCAAGGATAGTGACGCCTGGAAACAGGCGGTTACCACCATGGACAAGCTGATCTGGAGTGTGAAGCCGAAGTACACGCGTGAAGAACGACAACAACTGGTCGCCATGCAACCCAAATTGTTAAACAGTCTTCGCGAAGGCATGGAACGGCTTGCCATGCCGCCCACCGAACGCGATGACTTTATTGCCAAGCTGGTGTGTGCACATGGGCGTACCGCGGCAAATAAAGCCAATGCTACAGAAACCGCGGAAACACAAGCGGACTCCACCTCCGCAAAGAGTGAGGCTGTCAGTCAGGGCGCTGAAATCCAGGAGGTCTCAACTCAACCAGAAGCAGGGACAATAGCGGAACGGGCTGACACAGGAGTTGCGGCCGAAATAAACGACGCGCACACAGCGAAAGCCCGCCAGCTGGCAGCCGGTGACTGGATGGAATTCCTGGGTAGCGACGGCAAAGCAAAACGCGCCAAGCTGAGCTGGGTCAGCCCGATTACCAACACCTATCTGTTTACAGACCGGCAGGGCCTGAAAGCCGGCAACTTCAGCCTGGACGAACTTGCCCACTTACTGCGTAGTGCGCGTGCGAAAATTCTCAATGCAGCGCCACTAATGGACCGCGCAGTCAGTACCGTGTTCAGGGAGTATCAGAAGCAGTGATCCGACCAAACTGCCTGTCTACAACCCGCCAGACAAGCCCTGCAAATGAAACTGGAGGTAGCGTCCCAGAATTTTTGCTGATGCAGTCACAATCAGAAAATCCCGGCTGTGCTATTTCTATCACCAGACGCTAACTGCATTAACAGATCCACTTCCTGGGGAAACTCATGTCAGACAATGCAAAGCAAAACGTCGTAAGCCTGGAAGACTACGCCCAGACAACACGAGGTATGGGAAACGGTGCCTGTGCCGAAGCGTTACGGTCAGTACGCAATCTGGTGGAAAAAAAGCTCGCCCGGAACTTCTCGAATATGCTGAGCAAAATCGACGACACGCTGTTTGGACGTTCTGAAATGGCTGAAAGCCGTGAGCTTCAGGCCCAATACCATCACGCCATGCAAACGCTCGGCAATATCCGCAAGGACATCGAAGCGGAATTCATCAACCACTTTAACAACCAGTTCAACCGGGGTATCCCCAGACAGACGCAATGCGGCGATAGTGTCATGCCGGCGCAGGCCAGTAGCGGTTTCGGTGGAATTTTTCCGTATAAGAGTAACAAAGAAGAAAATCGGGCCATAGCCAACATGGTTCACAAGACCCGCGAAAACTGTGCGCAACTGCTGCCTGCACTGGACAGACGCATCGGCTTTCTGCTGCACGATCCGGACCTGGAACAATGGCAGAATCCGCTTTGCCCGGAGGCAATATGCGCGGCTTTCCAGGGTGCTGCCAGAGTCATCGACACCGGCCTGGAAATCCGCCTTCTGATTTTCAAGCTGTTTGATCAATACGTCATCAGCAACATGGACGAGTTATACAAGGAACTGAATCAGTATCTGGTGAAAATGGGTGTCATGCCAGATATCAACAGCACACTAAACAGCGATGCCGGCCCCGACGCCGGTGTAGACAGCGTGGCAGCCGTGCGATCTGCACCCAGCCTGCCTTTTAATTCCGTACCGCCACCCGCTGGACAACAGGCCGGCGCTGATCGGCAAGCTTCAGTGCAGTCAGATGACATGACCATCGATATCGTCGCCATGTTGTTTGACTATATCCTGGACGACAGGAACATACCGATTCCCATGCGCGCCTTGCTGGGACGCCTGCAAATCCCCCTCGTCAAAGTTGCCATGCTGGAACGGGAATTCTTTTCCAGAAAATCTCACCCCGCCCGGCAGCTGCTCAATGGCCTGGCCGCTACCGCCACGGGCTGTGACTCGCAGCGGGGTGATGAGGACCCGTCATATCGCAAGGTCGAGGCTATCGTTCAAACCATTGTCGATGAGTTCGAGACCGACACCAGCCTGTTTCAAACGCTGCTGAATGACCTGGATAGCTTCCGCAGCACGGAACAACAACAGGCGGGGATTCGAGCCGGGGTTTCGGTCAAGGTCATGCGGGAGCAGAAACGACTGGACGCCGCAAAATCCACCACCATGCGGGAAATCGAGCCACGCATCAGCGCACAGAATAATCTCGAATTCGTGCATGAGTTTATTACTACACACTGGAAAAACCTGCTGTTTATCACATGCGCGCGACAAGGCAAAAACAGCAATACCTGGAAACAGGTGGTGAGCACCATGGACGATCTGATCTGGAGTGTGCAACCGAAAAACACAGACGAAGAGCGACAGCGACTGGCCACCATGCAACCAAAGCTGTTAAACAAGCTTCGCGAAGGCATGCAGCGGCTTTCCATTGCAGCGACGGAACGTGATACTTTCATTGCCAGACTGGTGGACACGCACGGGCAGATGTCGACAGGCGATACCCAGCGTACACTGGAGACCTGATCAGGGCAGGAGTTTTACATACAGTGACAAGGCGCCTATCAAAAGCGGTTGATGAATCAGGTAAATCAACAGGCTGTGCCTGCCGGCGAGAATCAGCCAGCGCAGGTGTGCGGCATTTCTTGTGCCCTGCAGATGCGTTTGTGCCCATTGCATGATATAGGGTCCCGCGAAGAGTCCCAGCAAAACCACCCCAATCCAGGGTAACAGGGGAACATAGTCTTCGGTCAGTGGCTTGTGCGTCATCAAACCGATCCAGCGTCTCCCCGGTGTATCAAACCAGGCCGACTGGTACTGCGTCGCGAACAGGATGATGCCGACACCCGCAACCAGATTCAACCACCCCGCACGTACAAACAGCAAACCCAGAACGCTGGCAACGGCAATAAAGTGCAGCACGCCAAAAAAAACCAGGCGCTCGCCAAACATCCACCAGGTGGAAAGACTGACCAATGCGGCGCTTGCGACGAGCAGAATCAGGCGGCGCAGATAACGCCTGACATTGAGCCGTGACTGGCTGGCCAGCACCAGACTGACACCGACCAGGCCGAGAAACAGGCTGAGAATCAAGGTGCGGAAGTTGAGCCAGAAGGAGTCCTGGTAGAAATCAAATGCCGCCAGCCCGAAGTAGCCAAGATCGAAACAGAAGTGATAGACCACCATCAGTACAATGGCAAATCCACGCAACGCGTCGATACAGACAAGCCGACCCGGATTGGCTTGTCCGGCCATTAGACCTCCTTCGAGGTAGCGACCGCGCCTGATAGCTGTCCGGCAATCTCTGTCAGGGGCAGGGGTTCTGCAAGACCATACCCCTGAGCATAATCGATACCGATCTCTTTGAGATGCGCGAAAATGGCATCGTTCTCGACACATTCCGCGATCGTCTGAATCCCCATCACCCGGGCCAACTGATGAATCGATTTCACCATCTCGCGGTTAATCGGGTCGTGGGCAGTATCCCGTACAAAACCACCATCAATCTTCAAATAATCAACCGACAGGTTTTTCAGATAGGCAAACGAGCTCAGCCCACTGCCGAAATCATCCAGTGCAATCTTCATCCGGCGGCTACGAAGCCGGTCGATAAATCTCGTTGCCAACTCGAAATTGGATATTGCCGCCGTTTCCGTAATCTCGAAACATACCGTCCCTGGCAGGATCTGATACTCGCTGATCAATGACAATACCTTATCCTGAAACGACTCATTGCCAAGTGATTTGCCCGACAGATTGATGGAAATGAGTCCCGTTGATCGGGCGCCGCAGTCTGCGCAGCGGGCTGCCCACCAAGCAAAGGTGTTACGCACCACCCAAAGATCAACCGACGGCATGAGATCATAGCGTTCAGCCGCGGGAAGAAACAGCCCCGGAGAGACCAGCTCTCCCTGTTCACCGAGCATACGAACCAGTACCTCTCCGTGTGGTGTGTACTCCCTGCTACTGCCGACGGGGACGATATCCTGGAAATACAGGACCAGTTTTTCCGCCTGAACGGCACGGGCAATCTCGCTGACCAACTGGATTTCACTGTGCCGCCTGCCCGACTCACTATCGCTGCCCTGGTAAATGTGAACCTGATTTCGTCCTGTATCCTTGGCCGCGTAACAGGCAATGTCAGCTGCACTGAGGATACTGGCAACGTTGTCACTGGTTTCCGATATTTCCACAAGGCCGATACTTGCCCCGATCTCGAACACCTTTCCATCCCACATAAAGCGGTGTTCCTTTACGTAAATGCGTATCCTTTCGGCAAGCTCGAACGCAGACTCGGCCGAACAGTCTTCGAGCAGCAGACCGAATTCGTCACCCCCCAGGCGGGCCAATATATCGAATTCCCGTAACAGCAATGGCAGGCTGCCGGCCAGGCGCCGCAACAACTCGTCACCCGCCACATGTCCACAAGTATCGTTGACGACCTTGAACTGGTCCAGATCGATGTAACAGAGGCAATGTCTTGAATGATTCTTCCTGGCGGTCTTCAGGGCAAGCTCAATAACGCGCTCGAACTCCCGGCGGTTGATCAGTCCGGTCAACTCGTCATGACAGGCCTGGTAGCTGAGACGCTCTGCCATTTTCATCTGTTCTGTCACATCATGGAATACGATCACCGAACCCAGTGCACTGCCATCGGCGGACCGTATCGGGGAACTTCGGCTATCGATGTAAAAACGCGCCCCATCACGTCGAATCAGTTGCCGGTTGCCGATGACCTCGTGCAGACCGTGCCCACCCTGAACACGGCGTTCTCTGGCCGGCTGCTCACGGTCTATGCACTCTACCAGTCGAAAGACCTCCTGAACCGGACACCCTGTTACCTCCCCCAGCGACCATCCTGTCAGTTGCTCCGCCACAGCATTCATGTACAGTATTTCACCGTTCTGATCGGTTGTAATGACGCCATCTCCGATCGAGTGCAGGGTGACCTGGGCACGCTCCTTCTCGTCTCTCAGTGCCTCCATAGCATACTGTTTTTTCTCAACCTCCCGCTCGAGCTGTCTGTTGGTGTCCGTCAACTCGCCAACCAGTTGCTGATTTTCCAGGCCCAGCTCCAGCGAACGCCGCGCGGCCTGGTAATGGGTATGCCCGATGACGGTAAGACCCATCATGTAAATCAGCAAGATGATGCCCAGCAACTGGTGCGCCGGATCGGACTGCTGTATGAACCACAAGATAGCCGGAATCAGTGCCGGCAGATGTATGGCAAGGAAAGCCGGATACACGACCGCATAGGCGGAAATAGCGCCGGCCGTCACACTGGTTAAAGCCAGCATCAGGAACAGCTGGTACTGTGCGGGCCAGCTGATATCGAACAGCAGGATGCTGCTGCCCCAGATCAAGCCGCTTAACAGATTCCCTATGCAGATCCTCAACACCCATACCACGGCCTGAGAGTCATCGGGCTGCGAGTACCGGTAGGCTGCTACCAGACCCAAACGCAACAGCGTGGCTAAAACCACGCTGCTGATCCATAGCATGAGTTGTTTTCTGTCAGCCGTGTTCCAAAGCACCGCCGTCTGAAGGAGCGCAACGAGCAGGGCGGCGCCGATACCGACCGCAGAGTGGCCAAACAGCAGGCGTGCCTGGCCCGCCAGTAAGCGCTGATCGGTATCAACACCGCCTGCCGGATGAATCAGCGAGCGGAGTGAGATGGAGAAGTTAGACAAATTTTGCGCAACTCATTGAGTTTGTTTCATATTATAATAAGTTATAAACCCTTATCGGTAAAAATAGAAGAAAATTAAGGTATGACCTGAAGGGTACTGCAATGGCCGCAGACTCGGAATTACCGACGACGGTCAGCGTGTACTGTTCAGGCCGACAAAACTGCCATTGTTATTCTCCGCCAACTTGCGCATCAGGGCGGCGAAACGCACGGTATTGATCGGAATGCCCCCCTGGGCAAAAATCACCGGGAAACCGACGGCGTGGATACGAACCCGCCGTTTGCCGGACTTGTCACTACGGTTCAACTTGTCCACAGTTTCGATCACGGCCTGTATCGAGCCGCGTGCAAAATCATCACCAAATATGTACAGGCTGATGCGCTTGTCACTGGCATAAAAACGGCGGATCGCCGCCTCTATGCCTTCCACCGGACTGGAATTCGAAAACGGTGTCCAGCCGGCAAGCCGTTTGACAATGGCCTTGCGTCGCGCCGGCGTATCCTTGATCCAGCGCCCCCGGTACTGGGAGAACATGTAGTCTCCCATATCGTTCATCACCTGTATGCCCTTGACCTGCGGGTAAATCTCCAATACTTCGCTCACCTTCCTGAGTACCAGAGGCCAGGCATTCTGGTTCATGGAGCCGGAGGTATCGATAATGAATATGATGTACTCGCTATCAACGGGTATGCCACCGATTCTGGCATCGCTGCGCCGGAAACCGGAACCCAGCAAGCGCCGCATCTCTTCAGACAGGCTCTGTTTGGCAGTGGCCAGCCGGCTCTCGATAATACTCTGGGCGTCGTAGTCGTTTTTTGTGGTGCTGTACTGGCCGCGCAGCGATGACATCTCGCCCTTGAGTCGCGCAAGCTTTTGCCGGCTTGTCGAGAGTTGTTCCTGCTTGTCAGTCAGCTCGCGGTTGAGCACGGTGGTTTCCCCGCGGATTTCATGCAGTTCCTTTTCCAGCCGCTGCACCAGGCCGGTAAGATCGACCGCCAGCTTTTCGATAACGTGCGGTTCCGACACCTTGACGATAACCAGCAGCAGGATAATAGCGCCGAAGCCACAGGACACCACATCCAGAAAAGACAGATTGAAGATATCAATACTGCGGCGTCTGCGGCTCATGGCCAGTCTCTCGCCGGCGTCAGAAAGGATCCCTGCGTATCGATGGCCAACCGCCAGTAGGCTGCCGCGGCCCAGGCATCACCCTCCATCGGCATGAGAACCGTATTGACCGGCACGCCCTTGGGCAGGCTGCGCGACGCCTTTTCGAAGTGGGACAGGCGCTCATCCGATGAAACCGTTGTGCCTTTGGGTTTGTTGCGGCCCTGGGTGGGCAGGCCGTCGGTAATGAGCAGGATATTATCCGGTCTGGGTGAGAGTTCTTTTGCCACTGCAAACGCATGATAGAGGCTGGTGCCACCCGCGGGGATCATCTTGTGCAGTGCTCTGACGGCGCCCTCCACCTCCTCGCGGTCGGCGGCCTTCAGCCATTTCCCCTCACTGCCGGACAGCGCTGCCTGCGCACGGGTGTTGAAGGCATACAACTGGAAACGGGCATCGGCGGGAAGATTTCCGACCAGCCAGTCCAGAGTGGCCAGGGTGCGCTTCCACTTGGGCGCACTGCGCCTGTGCGATACAGCCATGTTGCGTCGGCGGATCACGTTGATGATGGTATCATCCAGCATACTGGCCGAATTGTCGACCAGGATAAGAATCCGCTTGCCGCCGACTTTCAGGCCGGTGAGGTACTGGCGGTCACCTTCACCCGTGACACGGCGAACCTTGTCGCCTTCATCCTGCTCGTCAGCTGCCACCACACCGAGGCGTTTTTTCTCGTCGTCGAGATTCTTCAAATCGGCAGAGAGCCGGTTGACGTGTTGCCGGTTCGCCAGCGTCTGCTTCTCCATCCTGGCAATCTCGATTTCCAGTTCGCGGATATCCCGTATCAGCCGCTCGGCTTCGCCCTCGGTGACCACCAGTTCCTTGTCGCTCGCCTGCAGACTGTTGCGTGCCGTGACCCGTTGTTCGTCACCAAGCAAGACCTCCCGCTCCAGGCGAACCACCTCGGAACGCAGATCCGAAAAGGTCTCGGTGCGCGCCCTGACTGTGTCGTGATTGAGAATGAGTACCAGCAGCACCACCGCCCCGAAGCCGCAGAACATGATATCGAGGAAGGACAGTGAAAATGCCGAGACCGGACGACGTTTCATGCCAGTGTGCTACCGATCAGGTCTTCATCCGCCGCACCATCCAGCGGTCGACATAGCGCTCACTGTCGAGCACCAGCCGCTCCTGCATAAGCTGCAACTGATGGACGAAAAACATCAGCACGATACTGATAACCAGGGCGATAAACGTAGAGTTAAAGGCTACCCCGAGGCTGGCTGTCACGCCGGTAATATCGCCCTCGACGGCCCGGTGCGCCTGCCCCAGCGCATTACCGATACCGCGTACCGTGCCTATGAAGCCAACCGAGGGTATTGCCCAGGCGATATAGCGAATGATCGACAACTCGGATTCCAGCCGTTCACCTTCGGAATCGCAGATAGCACGCGCTGCCGTTGAGACATCCTGTACGTTGCGGGTTGCACCGAAGCGCTCAATTGCGGTCAACAGGGCGCGTGGTAGCAGCGACTCCCTTGCAGGCTCTGGCAAGGACTGCAGCCGCCCCGCCAGTTCACGGGTATCCTCGGGTCCGATAGGCAAATTCTCGGGTAGCTTCAACAGATCGAGTTCCAGCAACTTCTGCTGACTGTAGACGCCACGCCCCTTGTAGACAAGAATGGAGAGTGCCCACAGCATCAGTACGAAACAGGTTTCCTGTTCGTAATCCTTGATCACGACAAAAAATGAACGTTGTTGCACATAAGCCGGATCAGCCTGCATATTGGCCGCTTCCTGCCGCATGAAGGCGTCGGCCTGCGGCCGTATGAGCGTAACGTACAGGGCGTGCACAATAATGAACGCTATCAACAGGGAAAAGACCTGGTAGACGAACTCGGCGGGAAAGGCTTTTTTCATGGTCATTGTACCCTTGACAGGTCAGTGTACCTCATCAGTGAACACTCTAAATATCAACCGGGAACGACACCGCGCTGTCGGCCTCGATTTTTTCAGTGGGCGTAAAGGTGGCGGCCGGTACCGGTGATCTCTTGCCGGCGCGGTCGCCGCTGTCGGATTCAACTTCCGGTGGGGCTGCGCCGCTGGCCTTTTCCTGTTCCGGCGGTGACAGCGCGTAAGCCCCCGCGGCGGCAACCAGGATAACGGGAAGCAGTAACTGGCGTCGCATGGGTTGCTCTCCTCTATCGGTTATTCAGCATAACGTGCAATGCGGAAACCGAGATCACTACGTGGCTCGCGACTGTAATCGCGATAACTCAGACGCAACTCGGTGATGTTACCGCGACGCCAGCTGGAATCACGCACTACGTGGTGCTCCCCGGACGCGGGTCCGGTGGGATTTTTGACCAGCCGTTCAGCCTCTGCGGGGTAGATGGCGTAAAAATCATGGTTCCATTCTGCCACGTTGCCGCCCAGATCGTAGAATCCCGCCGGGCTGGCCGCAAAGCTGCCCACCGCAGCGGTACCACGGTAACCGTCGTCATATCCGGGAACCACGTCGGCGAAGCTGTCACTGATTCGCGCGTCGGCGAAATTACCCACCACTTTCGTGGGCGGGTAGCTGCCCGGCCAGGGATAGCGTGCCGGTGTTTGCCGGCCCAGCACCCTGGCAACATAGACCCACTCGGCTTCGCTGGGTAAGCGATAGCCGGTGGTTGCGGGTCTCAACGCGACCATATGCTCACCCTTTTCCTGGTAAGCCACCGGTAGCCCATCCTTCTGGCTGAGCCAGTTGCAGTAACGTGCCGCATCATCCCAGCTCACCTTGACCACGGGCTGTTCAGCGCCATCAAGTCCGGCGCCCTCGGCCGAACCTGAGCTGTGTGAAGCTCGAAACAGGCGGAACTGGCCGTTGCTCACTTCTTTTTCACTCATGTAGAACGGGCGTGTCAGCTGAACCAGACGGCGACTCTCGTTGGCCCGGCGTCCGGCCTCCCGGCGCGAGGCACCCATACGAAACGCAGCAGCCGGACGCACCAATCGCATCACCTGACCGGCGGCGCTTGTCAGTGTATCCGGTGTCGCATCCGCCTTGGCCTGGGCAACAGTCTTGAGGGTCACGTCCAGGTTCTGGCTGACGCCGGCACGCGGGGTGACCGTAACCCGCTGCGTCACGTAACCCGGCTTGCGGAACTCCAGGGTATGGGAGCGGGTGGTCAGACGCAGGCGCCGGGTGGCCTCACCGGCCGGCTTGCCATCCACTATCAGCCTCGCGTCGGCCGGTTGTGCGCTGACAAACACCGTCGCATATTGGCGCGGCAGGGTAACGATCAGTTCCCGCTCCTCGTCAGGCGCCAACTTCACGCCTTCGCCTGTTGTTGTGTAACCGGGTTTACTCAGTTGCACATCGTGCTCCTGCGCAGAGGAGAGTGTCAGGGTCACTGGTGTGGTGCCGTGGAACTCCCCATCCACACTGATACTCGCCCCGGGGGGAGCGCTTTGTAACACAAGCCGGCCATCTGCCGGTGGCAGCCTGATATCTTCCAGCAGCAGCGCCGACCCCGCTGTTATCCGTTGCTGCAGGATCACAGCCTTGTGAGCTGCCATTGACAGGGTGATGGTGTGCGAGCCCTGCAGAATCTGTACATCCAGTGGTGTGCTCCCCACCGGCTCATCGTCATCCACCCGAACCAGGGCACCTGGCGGCAGGCTGCTGATACGCACCTCAGCCCAGCCGGGCCGCAAGCTCAGTGCCAGGTTCTGGGTCTTACCCAGACCGGCAACATCGAGCCGGGTCTCTTCCGGCAGATAACGTTCGGTCTCGACACGCAGCCGGTGTACGCCGCGATCTATCTCCACAAATGCGCCGGCAGAGTTTGCCATAGGCTCATCATCGACGAACAAACGAAAAGGTACGGCGGGGTCAATCTGTATATTCACCCGCCCCGGCAATTCCTCCATCTGAAAACTGAACTCCTGAAATCCGCCCATGGCGACGTCAAGCGGTTTTTGCAGCACCCGATAACCCTCAAGCGTGGCCTGCAACCGGTAATGCCCGGGTAGCGCCAGCAGTCGACCACCCAGCGATACCGGCGGTGGAAAACCACTGATGGAACGACTTGCCGGCTCGGGCGTGATGCGAACAGCCATGGGGGTCGCCAGCAGTACAAACGCGGCGATCAGAACCAGCGCGGTGAACAGCACGACAAACAAGCGCTTCAGCTTGCGATGACCACGCCCGGACGGTGGCACCTCTGCCGGCACAGCCGTAGGCTCCGCCGTCTGCTCCAGCAGTGGCGGTGGATCGTCTGGCGGCAGCAATGGCGGCTGCGCAAGGCGTTGCCCCAGGCTGATAAATACCTGGTCACCCTTGACGTTCCAGTACAGGACAGCTTCACCCATCTGCACCTGGTCGCCGGATTTCAACCAGGTCGAGTCGGCCACCTGCTCGTGGTTGTGAAACAGTGCATACGAGGGATCGGCGGGCTGGATGTAGGCGTGCCCGTCGGCGAGCGCGATATAGGCCATGACACTGTCACCCGGCACTCCCGGCAACAGCACGTCGCTGCGTTCAGAGCCGCCAACCGTGAGTGGCATGTCGGTGTCACCGGCGCGATGTTCGCCGCGGCCATCCTGAATAAAAAAGACCCGACTCAAACCGGCTCCTCACAACGGATATCGACCGGCGGCGGTGGCTTCCCGGGCGCTACGATGAATACCCGGCGCACGTCACGATAACCCGGTCGTGACCCAACCGCGGTATAAGTCCCCGGACGCAGTTCCAGCTGATGATCGCGGAAACGGCCAAATCGGCCGACATGGTAGATCACCACCTCGGTCTCACCATCCGAGTAAAGCCTGACCGGCAAGGGCACGCGCACCTCGGCTACGTGGCGTTTCAATACGCTTATTTTTTCCGCCAGCCGGGGTTCACCATCAGGTGCTTCACCGGCCGCCAACAGCAGCTTTTCGGCATTGGCCAGGGGTTCGGATGAAGAGATCCGGGCCGGATCACTGAGATAGTGGTCAAGCTGTTCGTGCAACCGCAGCCGCTCCTTCGCCCTCACCAGGCCACTACGGGCAAATGCCGCCCTGGCATCCACGGCCAGTGCCTTCTGGTACAGGCTGGCAGCGGCCCGCCAGTTCTCTGCATCAATGGCGCTGAGTGCCTGGCGACGCAAACCGGACAGCTGCGCCTGTTGACGCGCGGCTGCCAGCCGCTGACGCGCATCACCCACTGCACTGTCTTCGGGTTTCAGTCTGGCCGCCTCTGTCAGCGCTTTGGCAGCGTCGCTCAGTCGGCCGTTTTCGAGTGCGCCAAGCGCCTGACTCATGGCGGCACGAAAACCAAGTTCGGTAAGTTGCCCGGTAACCCTTTGCAGATTTTCGCTGGCAGGCTGGTACTCACCGTCCAGCTGCGTCGCTTGCCGATAGGCTGCCTGGGCGGCTTCAAGGTCCTCATTGCTCTCTGCACTTTCACCTGCCCCCATCCACTCGAGGACTTCGGCCCGCACCCCTGCCCGGCGCAGGCCGTGGCTCGCGAGTTCGTGACCGGGCTCGATGGCCAACGCGCGTTCAAACTCGCTCAGCGCCGCCTGAACGTCGTCGTTGCCCAACGCACGCTGCCCCAGATCAAGGGCGGCATCAAGTAGAAGGCCACGTTTATCTTGCAGGTTCTGAAGCTTGTGCAAAGCATCGGCATAGGCTTGTGCCGCATCAGCGAAGCGTCGCTCCCCGAACAGGCGATCGCCGGACGCCACCTTGACCGCAGCCTGGCTCCAAGCCGGTTCACCCCAGACCTCGGCATTCTCCAGCTCCAGTTTTGCCTGCAGCTGCAGGAACTGTTGCAGGGTTTGCTCGGCCTGCGGCCGCGCGCTGTCAACATCCTCACCAACAGCCGGCCGTGCCGGGATCTGAGCTTGTTCTGGCGGGTGCTCTTGCAATGTGGGCGTCGCATATCTGGATACCAGCTGCGGAAGTGCGAAAATAACCCCCAGACCCAGTAATAGCGCAGTGGCAAGCGCGATCCACACCCACCGGTAACCGGCAACGGTGGATCCATCACGATCCAAGGACGTGCCCGGCGGACGCAACGGTGGCCGTAAGCCGGGCGTATCCGGACCTGTTCCAGCTTGATTACCCGAACCCATGCTTTGTTCTCAGTCTTCAGTCCCGGTTAAACCGGTTTCCGATAGATAGATGCTTTTCAGCAGGGCGCGCCATTTGTTGTATTGCACCTCGGCGGAACCGGTCAGCTCGTGGGTATCACCCTCAACTTCAACCACCAGTGGCCGTGTCTCTGACGAAAACGATTCACCCAGCTCTTCGATGGCTTCGCGATGGATGGTGGTTTCCGAGTCCTTGTCAAAACCCGTCTTTATTGCATAGGCACCACCCACGATCATCACATTACGCAGGCTACCGGTTGAGGCTCGCGTACTGTTGCTACCGAGCACTTCCATGGCGATGGCGCCGAGAATCGCAGCCGCACCCATTAATTTGCGGTTTCTCGCCTGGCGCTGAATTTCACGCATCGCCGTCAGCTCCTCCCCGCGTGTCTGACGCCACTGTTCATAAGGGTCCTGCATCTCCTGGTAGAAATTGTCGAAGTGGCCGTTCAGCGTATCGATGAGCAGAAAATCCCTTTCGCGGATAGTGTTCACACGCCGGTACATGGGATCATCCAGCGCCGGCAGACGCGTCACCGCAAAGCGATCGTCCTCACTGCGCTGGATATAGCTTGCAAAGGCATCCGGCGCCAGATCAGCCGCGAAACGCAGTGCCGCGATCCGGCGCACGGTAACGATATCCTCGGCTGCCAGCATGGCCCGGTGCGCCGCCAGGTCGTTGGCAATCGCATTGTAGAGCGCCTGGAACACCTCCTCACCGGATTGCCCGGCACTTCGGTAAGCCTCCACGCTGACCTCGGCCTCGTAGGTCGAGCTGAACCACTCGCGGCCCGAGGCATCCTGCGCAGTGATTGCAAGTTCGAGGTTTTCTCCATCCGAAACCACAATGCGCCCCCGGACCAGCACCTCAGCGCCCTCGGTACCCTGCGGCACCACCCGGACCGCACCCCAGTAACCGGTTTTTTCCATGGTATCCCGCAACTGCAGCGGCATATAGCGGGCTTCGGCCTCGCGGATTTCCTTCGACAGACCGCTGGCCTCTTCTTGATCATCAGGCAAGGCGCCGGGCTCAAACAGCTCGATCCAGACATCGAGTAACTGGTCTTCTGGAATCTCGGTCGCGGACTTCTGCACCTGCTCGTCGTTGTTGACGTTCTGGTGAGTACCGAGGCTACTGCATCCTGCCAGCAGGATCAGCACCAGGGTAGAAGACAACAGATACCGCAACGTCATGATATATCACCCCGCTTTACCGGGTCCCCTGCTTGTATTTTCGATATTCTTCCCAAAGCTTTTTCTTCAACTCGGGATTTGTTTCCTTCTCTGCCGCCTCACGCATCTGGCGTGCGACCAGATCGTCGTCGCTGCCATCCGGTATATCCGCCGGTCGCCCCGTGGCTCCGGTTCGAGTCCCGCCGCCACCGGCCGCACCGCTCGGCGGCTGATCACCCGCGCCGCTGCTCACCGGCTGACCACCGCTACCTGTCTGCGCGCGGCTTTCGCCATCGTCACCCGTCTGAGCGCCTTCGGCACCGCTATCACCCTCGCCCTGCCCGCCGCCCTGGCCACTACCGGCAACACCGCTACCGCCAGCATCTGATCTTGGCGCCGCCGCCTTTACCCGCTCCTGTTCACGCAGCAACATTTCGTCAAACTCACCCAGGCCCGCATTGAGCTCGGCGTCCATTGTCGCCGTTCGCTCGCTACTGGTCTGCTCGCTGCGCTGATCGATGGGCGCCGGCCTGGCAACACTCGACAGGCTGGCCAGGCACGGCGTCTCATCGAGCAGCCGGACATCTGCCCGGGCCAGCATCAGGCAATCCTGGTTGACGCGCTCACTCAGTCTGGCCAGGTAAGCGGCGTAATCGGCCGCCTCGGCAGCCCCCAGCGTGCCCCGCTCCTGCTGCTGCCGGTAGTCGCGTTGCGCAGCGGTCAGCACTTCATGATCCGCCTGCAAGCGGTCCAGCAGGGCTTCCTGTCCGGCGCCGGCCGCAAAGGCTGAAAACAGGATCGATACAATCACAATTAATTTGGCAATGTACATTGAAAAAGTTCCACATTCCGCCCCGGAAACCGAAGTGGCGGGTTTACACTCAATAATACTTGTTAAGTTTAGACTGTGCGACAAGGTGAAACAGGGAGAAATAACGTAAGCTTCATTTAATCAACAAGTTATGTTGTCAGCGCCACCATAGTATAGTTTTTAAACTCGTTCCGGCTTAAGGGACGGCTGAAATAGAACCCCTGGAACAGGTGACACCCCTTATCTTCGAGAAAAGCGAACTGACTGGCTGTTTCCACACCCTCCGCGACCACACTCAAACCCAGGTGTCTGGCCATGGAAATAATCGTTTCAACAATGACCGCATCGCCGGGTTCTGTCTCGATATCCCGCACAAATTTGTCGTTGATCTTTAACTGATCCAGGGGCAATTGTTTCAGGTAAGCCAGTGATGAATAGCCGGTGCCGAAATCATCAATGGCAATGCGTATACCCAGCTGTTTGAGATCATTCATCTTGTCAATCGTGGCTTCAATATTCTCGATAACGATGCCCTCTGTCAGTTCGATCATCAGGTCTTTGGGATCGGCTCCCGCATCTTTCAGTATCCGTATGACATTCTGAACAAAATCCGCTTGACGAAACTGCCGGGGACTGATGTTGACCGCCACATGACTGACCGAACAACCCTTCATGCACTCGCAGGTCTCTTTCAATATCCATTCCCCGAGCTCAAGAATCAGGCCTGTTTCCTCGGCGATCGGTATAAAGTCCGCGGGGAGGACCATCCCCTTATCCGGGTGAAGCCAGCGCACCAGCGCTTCGGCACCGGTTAAATGTCCATGAGCGTCAAGCTGTGGCTGAAAATAGATTTCGAATTGTTTCTCCGCGATCGAGGCCCTGAGCTCTTTTTCCAGCAACAATCTTTTATCCGCAGCCTCCTGCATATGGGGATTGTAAAACGCTATGGTATTTCTGCCCTCTTCCTTGGCCCGATACATCGCGGTATCAGCCTGTTTCAATACATCTGCCGCCGTCTCGTCTTTTTCCGGAAACAGGGTTATACCGATACTCGAGGTTATACTGTGTTCATAGCTGTGCAGCTGGTAGCTGCCACTGATCGCAAGCTGAATTTTCTGCGCTACATTCAAGGACTGCCGTATGGCTCGATCCCTGCTGGAGTATTCGCCCGTTATCAGAACAACGAATTCGTCTCCACCCAGTCTCGCCGCTGTATCTTCTTTTCTGAGCTCGGATCGCAACCGCTCTGACAACTGGACGAGCAACTCATCCCCGGTATGGTGCCCGAGTGAGTCATTGAGGGTCTTGAAATTATCCAGGTCAAGGAAGAGCAGGCTTCCATACAGCTGCTGACGCCTGGCCACCTCCAGTTCATGCTGGATACCTTCCAGCAACAGGCGGCGATTCGGCAGTCCGGTCAAAGGATCATAAAACGCCAGACGACGAATCTGTTCTTCGGATTTTATACGCTCCGCGTTGGTGAGCACTTGCAGAAAGCGGTCGGCAATTTCCCCCGAAAATCGAATCTCGTCATCCTGCCATTGCCGCTTCTCGCCAATATGCTCAAAACAGACAATACCTCTGAGCTTTCCGCCAACACGTATCGGGCTGTTCAGCAAGGAGGTAATTCCACGCGCCCGCGCATAGTCCCTCAGTTCGCTTGTCCTGGGGTCCTCATACACGTCATAGACGGCAATAGATCGATCTCTTTGTAGCGCTTCATAATAGGCGGGGATATTCTGTATTTTCAGCAGCTCCACCTCCACATGCCGATCTGCATCCTTCTCGTAGAGATCCACCGCCTCACAGTGACTTTGTTCGTCATCGATGAGCCAGATGCTTGCCCGCGCTACGTTGATTACGTCCGCGGCAGTCTTGTTTATCATTTTTGCCGCTTGGCCAATATCCCCCTGGAACAGTGAGTCATGTAATGAAAGTCTGACAATAGCGGCGTGCTGCCGGTTAACCCGCGCCACCTGCAGTTCCTTAAGGGCCTGATCCGCCTTGCGCTTCTCAATTTCCTGACGCAGTTCCTCGGTACGTTCAATCACACGATTTTCCAGTCTTTCATGGGCATCGTGGAGCTTGTTCTGAACCTCATACAGTTTCCGGCTGCGCTGGTTAAACCAGTACGCGAGTTCACCGAGCTCACTTCTGTCCGATATCTCCAGCAACTTATGTTCCGAATCGGTCGCTGCTGATAACAGCTTGAGCTGATCCGACATCCCGGTTACAGGTCTGATGAGTATGCGTCTCACCAGAAAAAGGACGGCCGCCAGGGAACCCAGCACCGCGAATACAGTATAGGAAGCCAGATTCCTGTAGATTACATCCGCAGCATCTGTCGCCCTGCTATAGGGCATAACAGTCACGATCTTCCAGTAGGTCTGCGGCATCTCGAACACAGCTGCAAAAGCGGGTTCGCCGAGCAGCACGTCGTCATCGAGGTGCACTTGCTGAATTTCATGTTCCGCCGGCTCGGCCGCTCGCTGCATATCGGCAAGCACAGCCGTTATCAGTCGCGCTTCGTGTCGTCCAATCTGGTAGCTCTCCGCTGCTATAGCCACGGCGAGATCTTCGCGGTATATACCCGCTGCTGTTGCAGTGGATACAAGCTGATCAATGACGTTTTGTACAGCCACCGCCAGCGGCTCGAAGGTCGGCTGTTGTGAAGCCAGCTCTCCAATACCGATAAATTCCTCGGTGCGCCCGCCTTGATCGTCCGTACCGTATATTTTTGTCAGCTTCTCATCGGGAAAGGAAAGAAATTTGCCGTTACGATCCACCGCAAAAGCATAGCCACCAAAAGAGCGGGAAACGTCCTCGAGAAACGCCTGCAGTCCCTCGAGCTTCAGATCGACCGTTGATACACCATAAAACCGTTCATCCCGGTACATGGGTACCGCGACAGTCACCATCGGTTGATAGGAATAGGGATCCATGTACGACTTGGACCAGAACGCCTCACCCTCCTCGAGGTGCCTGGCCGGAACATACCACTCCTCATGGTGATAACCGGGGCCTTTGGGGTCATTGTAATCGTCATAGTATTGCAACACCCCCTGACTGTTACGCCCCCAGAAAAAACTGCGGCGCTCGATCTCCGAATCATACTGGTAGGGCGCCGGCCACAGCCCGCCCCCGGCGATAAAGCTCTCCGTCCCTTCATAGTTCAAAAGATGCTCGGTCAGTTTTTTATTGAGCGAGTCATCGGGCAGCAGTTGTTCCCCCAGGTTGGCCAGCGCTGTCGCCAGCGACTCAGCCAGCGCGATGCGACGGCCCAGTTCCGAAACAATGTTCTGCCCCGCCAGGATAACCTGTTCGTGCGCCTGTTTTTCCAGCAGGGGTTTTCCTACAGTCGAGAGGACGCCGAAAACGGCGCTGAGAATAAGCAGAAAAAAGACGATAAAGAGCGCGGAAACCCTGAACTGGAGGCCGTTCCAAAAATACTTCATCAAATAAGCTTATCACTTATAGCTAAGAATTTGGCTGCTACGACGGCGTTATATCCAACCCGCGTGTCTCCCACCTTCAACTGAGCCGCCTTGACCTGTTCCATGTATTCAACGAGTGTATCGGTTGTTTCCTTCAGCAGATCCAGTTCGGCGATTGAAAGCTCATCCAGTTGCTTGAGATTGTCTTCGATGGTATCGATAATCTGCCTGGTGGGTCGCTTCAGAAATGCAGGGCTTATTCGGAGATCCCCTGATATTGTACTCTACAACGTCACGTGGGCACGCGGGCCTGGAGCATTGCTCTACGTCAAGGCTCGCCGGTCGAATGAAGCAAACTGCCACATTAATCATCATGCACCTCGTAAAACCGCTTTTTTTAATGGCTGGCATCACCTGCGCGGCGCTTGTCCATGCTTCGGAAAGCATTGAAGTCAAGATTACCGGTATAAAGGGCGAACTGCTTGACAACGTCACCGTTCAACTGGGCATTGCGCAGCTTGCCGGACAAACGGCATTCATCCCCCTGCCTGTAGCAGACAAACAGGATAGCGAAATAACGGAAGCCTCTGTGCGCAGCTTGCACCGTGCTGCACCAAAAGAAATTCGCCAGGCACTGCAACCCTTTGGCTATTACTCACCCGTTATAAAATCAACCCTGGAAAGAGTCGACAAGCGCTGGCTTGCCGGCTATCTGGTCGAAGCGGGGGAGCCGACGCTCATTGGCAACGTTAAACTGGATATCCAGGGTGATGGCCGGGATAACGCCGATCTGCGCAAAGTGCTTCAATCAACGCAGCTTGCCCGCGGGCAGCGACTGCAGCATAGCCACTACGAAACAACCAAGGCGGCACTGATCAAGGCCGCGCTGGCGGCTGGCTACCTGGATGCCAGTTTTACCGACAGTGAAATTCGCGTTCATCCCCGTCAACATAAGGCCGCAATAAAACTGATTCTCGACACCGGCCGGCGTTATTATTTCGGTGACATACGCATTGACCAGCAGATTCTGGATCCGTCCTTCATCGGCGGTTTTGTAAAAATCGAGCGGGGTATGCCATTCAATACGGATAAACTGCTGGAGCTCCGGCTGACACTCGACGACAGCGGTTTCTTTTCGCGTGTTGAAGTCGATATCCAGCGCAAAGCTGCGAAAGACTTCCACATCCCCGTCCTGATCAAAACAGAGCCCGCGAAAAAGTGGCGCTTGGGCACCGGTCTTGGCTTCGGCACGGATACCGGGCCGCGCCTGACGCTGGCGGCCGAGCGGCGCCGCATCAACCGCCGTGGACACAGTATCGTGGCCGATTCACTGCTGTCCAGCGTGAAACAGAGCGTTGGCGCTCAGTACAAGATACCCATCGGCAACCGGGTCTCCGACCGGCTGATATTCAGCAGTACCGCGACCTGGGAAGAGGTCGCCGATGACGGCGATTCCAGACGCCTGACACTGGGAATCAACCGAAACGAAAAATGGCGAAAATTCCAGCGCCAGCTCTATCTCAGGTTCGAGCGCGAGGATTTCACGCTCGGTGAAGATGATCAAATCGTCAACTACTTCATTCCCGGTATGACCCTGTCCCGCCTCAAGGCCGATAACGTGCTGTTTCCACGCCGCGGCTACAGCTGGTCGGCCGATGTACGTGGCGCCGTTGCCCTGCTGGTCTCGGATACCACGTTTGTCCGCGCTGAAGCAACCGGCCGCGCCGTTTATCCACTCGGTGACCGGGCCCGTGCCCTGTTCAGGCTGCAAGCCGGTGGCATGGCGGTCGAGGATTTCGCCGAACTACCGACCACCGAACGCTTTTTTGCCGGTGGCGACCGCAGTGTGCGTGGCTACAAATATCAGACTCTGGGCCCGGCCGACGAAAGCGGTGAAAACACGGGCGGCAGATACCTGTTGACCGGCAGTGTCGAGGCGGACTACCTGATCTGGAAAAAATGGGGAGGCGCGCTTTTCATCGACACGGGTAATGCCGATGACGATTTCCCCCCGAATCTGGAGATCGCTGCCGGTGCCGGTCTGCGCTGGAAGACACCGGTAGGCATGCTGCGCCTCGATGTTGCGCATCCGTTCAGCAACAGCGATGACAATCTGCGCATCCACGTCAGCATTGGACCGGACCTGTGATGAAAATCCTGTTCCGCATTCTGATCGTTACGGTTTTCTGCCTCGCCATGGTGCTGGTTTATGTGTCGACGACCGAGCGGGGACTTAAACTGTTGTGGCAGAACCTGGAACCCCTGCTCCCTGCGGGTCTCTCTATCGAGAGCGTGGAAGGCCGCCTGAGCGGGCCCCTGGCGGTGACAGGCCTGAAGTTTAGCAACGTCGGCTTCAGCCTGGCACTGGATTATGCCGAGCTGGAATGGACGCCGTCACGACTTTTGTCCGGCGAACTTCAGGTGGATCGACTGGTGCTGGAAGACATTCGCTACAACCCGGGTGAAAAAGCAGCACCGGTGGCAGCGGAGCCGATAGCCTTACCGGAACGTATCGCACTGCCTGTCGCGTTAAATCTTGAGCAGTTCAGGGTACGGAACGTCACGGTTTATACAGCAAGCGGCACCGAGGCAGTCATCATCGAGCAGGGCGAGACCAGCCTGTCCTACCGCGATATGGCGCTGGAGATTCGCCAGGTATCCGTTCAGTCGACAGACTTTCAGATACAGGGTAGCAGCAGACTCGAAACAGCTGGTGATTACCCGCTGCAGACTGTGCTCGACTGGCGCCTCAGCCCACCTGACTATGCAGAAATACAGGGACGGACGAGACTCTCCGGCACCCTCAAACGTCTGCTGATCGCCCAGACGTTCAATGAAACCTACCCCGTCACCGGCGAATTTACGCTCACCGGCTTGCTGGACAACCCTTCCCTTGAAGCCAGGATCGGGGTCGACGGCCTGGCACTCAAGGCGATCAACAACGATCTGCCGGCCATGAGCCTGATGGCGGAGTTCCAGGCTGACGGTCCGCTGGATGCCCTTGCCCTTAGCGGCTCACTGGATATCGACAGCGAAGACTTTCCGAGGGTGCGCGTAGACGCCGCGGCGAAATTATCTACCACCAGCGTCGAGCTCGAGTCGTTGCGACTGACCAGTCCTGCTAACGAGATGGAGGTGCGCATCTCGGGGCCTGTCGATTTCGAAACCGACACCATAGGTTTCGATCTTCACGCCGACTGGAGCCGGGTACGCTGGCCACTGGCTGGCGCGGCACAACTGGAGAGCCCGTCGGGACAGTTGCATCTCAGGGGATCGCTGGACGACTACCTCATCGATAGCCGGATGACGCTGGCCGCTGCCGGCTATACCGAGGCGGACCTGTCTTTGCAGGGCAAAGGAAATCAGGGCGCCCTGCAGGTTTCCGAGCTGGCCATCGATACCCTGCGCGGTCATCTGCAGGCTACGGCCATAACAGCCTGGCACCCCCGGCTCGAGACCAGCTTCGAGCTTAACGGATACTCACTGGACCCGGGCGTTATCTTTGCAGAGTGGCCCGGGAAACTCGATGTGAAGCTGGCGGGCCGCGCAGAATTCTCTGCCGCGGGACTCGTCGCAGAAGTCCCCCGGCTTCGGGTCAGCGGGCAACTGCGTGACCTCCCGGCCCGGTTGGAGACACGGGGCAGTTATAGAGAAGACACCCTCGCCATCGAACAACTCGCTGTTATCTCCGGGCCAAGCTCATTGAAGCTCAACGGTTTGGTCGGCAAGAGCCTGGATCTTGACTGGAACGTGGACAGCCCGAATCTCAATACCCTGCTACCCGCCGCTTCCGGACGCCTCGCCGGCCGGGGTCATGTCAGCGGTACACTCGCCGCC
>Ga0209456_10000099_pt1 | contig 45973 bp, 43 predicted proteins | sample COG_11_FD_184755 | JGI IMG/M metagenome (GOLD analysis project Ga0209456, IMG submission 184755) | Pelagic marine sediment microbial communities from the LTER site Helgoland, North Sea, for post-phytoplankton bloom and carbon turnover... | ecosystem: Environmental > Aquatic > Marine > Neritic...
TCCGCTCCCATTAGCTCGCTAGTGCTTCGCGAATGCGCCTTGAATTCGGATGCTTGTCGCTTCGCTGAATGTCACAGAATTTACGACGGGGTACACTAGGAGCCTGTCCTAGTATTCATGCGCCTACTACGAAAGCGGGAGCGCGGCACATTTTTCCGAAACTTCTCGTCAAATGGCTGGCTATTCTCCTCGAACATTCGAAAAACTGTTCTCGCCCTGCCACTTTCTCGTTACGGGCAGAATACTCGGACAGGCCCCTAGCCGCGGCCTCATGAGAGTCGGAGTCGTTGCCGGCGAACCGTCGGGTGATTATCTTGGCGCCGGATTGATCGAGGCGTTGTCTCGCCGCATACCGGAAATCGAACTCGTTGGTGTTGGCGGGCCTCTGATGGAACGGGCCGGGATGAAAAAGCTCTACGATATGGAGCGCATCTCTGTCATGGGCCTAGACGAACTGCTACAGAGTGTGCGAGATATTCTGAGAATCCGACGCGCACTGTACAGATATTTCCTGGAACAGGAAATATCGCTGTTCGTTGGAATAGACGTGCCTGATTTCAATCTTGGTCTGGAGGGAAAACTCCGACAAAAGGGCGTTACCACCGTGCACTACGTCAGCCCTACGGTTTGGGCTTGGCGAGGCTACAGAATAAGAAAAATCAAGCGGTCCGTATCACACATGCTGACCCTTTTCCCTTTCGAGGCCAGTTACTACGAGCGACATGGAGTCCCGGTGGACTTTGTCGGTCACCCCATCGCCGACCAGGTCGACAAAGATTACGACAAGGCCGAAATCAGGGCAGGGCTTGGCATGCCAACGGAGGGGACCAGGATTGCCGCCCTTTTGCCCGGCAGCAGGATGATCGAGTTGCAGAAGCTGGGGGAGTTGTTCATCGAGGTCGCCAGGGAACTCGGTAGGCGGATCCCGGACATCAGATTTGTCGCCCCGTTTGCAAACGACGAAACCAGATCGTATTTTCAGTCACTACTCGATAAAAATCCCGGCGTCCGGATAGACGTCGTGGATGGCATGTCCAGGACAGTTATTGCCGCCTCCGACGCCGCTCTCCTGGCCTCGGGCACCGCGGCGCTCGAAGCTGCGCTTCTGAGGGTGCCCATGGTCGTGACATACAAGGGGTCGTGGGTATCTGCGGTCCTGGTCAGGATGCTGGCCCACGTCGACTATTTCTCCATGCCCAACCACCTCCTCGACGAGCCGATAGTTCCGGAGTTTTTCCAGGCCGATGCCACGGTAGAAAATCTGGTCGGAGGAATGTCTCGCTACCTGCTCGACCAGGAGTATTCCAGGACGGTCTCGGATTCGTTCGGTGCTATCATATCGGCGCTTTGCTGCGGCGCTAACGAAAGGGCGGCAGAGGTGGTGGCGAGTTTGATTACCGATTGATCGGATTACGATGATTTTTGCAGGTGTGGACGAAGTTGGACGCGGACCCCTGGCCGGCCCAGTGATTGCGGCAGCTGTCATACTGCCAGACGGCTATGAACTGGCGGGATTGACGGACTCCAAGAAGCTGTCCCCAGAAAAGCGGATAATTCTGAGTGAATTGATAAAACACCAGGCCGTTGCCTGGAGTACGGGGCGTTGTGACGTCGATGAAATAGATCGGATCAACATCCTTCAGGCAGCCCTTCTGGCCATGAAACGAGCGGTCGAATCGCTTTCCGTCATGCCGGATGTCAGCCTGATCGATGGATGCTTTGCCCCAGAGCTGGCGTGCAGGGCGGTAACCATCGTCAAGGGCGATCTGAGTGAACCGTCGATATCCGCGGCCTCCATCGTGGCGAAAGTGGCACGTGACCGGGAGATGTGCATGCTGCACGAGGCCTATCCCAAATACGGATTCAACCGTAACAAGGGGTATGCTACATCCCGGCACCTGGAAGCGCTCAGGCGCGATGGGGCATGCGAAATCCACCGGCGCAGCTTTTCCCCGGTTCGAGAGGCGCTGTGGCAACGGCAACTGGATCTGTAGTGACCGCCCAGTTCGTCCACCTGCACCTCCACTCGGAGTATTCCCTGTCCAACAGCACGGTTCGCGTGCGGGATGCGATAGCCGCGGCACGAAAATTCGGAATGCCTGCCATGGGATTGACCGACCAGGCCAATATCTACGGCGTGGTGAAATTCTACAAGGCCGCGCTGTCGGCGGGCATCAAACCGATCATCGGAGCGGATGTGTGGATACACAATGAGCAGAAATCGAACGCGCCGACCCGGCTGTCCCTGCTCGTAAAGGATCAGTCGGGATACAAGAACCTGTGCCGCCTGCTGACACAGGCGTATCGCTCGGAACAGCACAATGGCAAAGCCTGCATCAGAAAGCCATGGTTCAAGGAGCACGGCAAAGGCTTGATCGCGTTGTCGGGTGCGCAGGAGGGTGACCTCGGAATCGCTTTGCTTCAGGCAACCACGGATCGGGTGAATCAGCTGATCGATGATTATTCCGAGTACTTTGGAGACAAGTTTTACATCGAGTTGAGGCGCGTCGGGAAACCGTATGAGGAGGACTACTTAGCTGAGGCCACGTCGCTCGCGGCATTGAAGGGCGTGCCGGTTGTGGCGACGAATGATGTCAATTTCCTCCATCGTGAAGATTTCCAGATTCATGAAATCCGTGTCTGTATTCACGAGGGAAGAGTACTGAGCGATAACAGAAGACCGCGAAATTTCACGGAGCAGCAATTTTTCAGGTCGCCGCAGGAAATGTCGGAACTTTTCCGCGACATCCCGGAGGCGATCCAGAACACCGGCGAAATAGCGAAACGCTGCAACTACATGATGAATTTGGGAGATTATTTCTTGCCCAGGTTCAAAGTAGCCACGTCCACCACGGTAGATGCAACCCTCGAGGAGCAGGCCCGGCAAGGCCTGGGAATGAAATTTGAAGCACATCCGGAACGATTGAATGACACGGAAGCGTATCAACGGCGTCTGCAAGAGGAAATCGACATCGTTACGAGTATGGGTTTTTCCGGGTATTTTCTTATCGTTGCCGATTTCATCAACTGGGCGAAGCAAAAAGACATTCCAGTTGGGCCCGGCAGGGGATCGGGGGCCGGGTCACTGGTAGCCTGGTCACTCGGAATCACGGAGCTGGATCCCATTGAACACGGTTTACTGTTCGAACGCTTCCTCAATCCCGAACGGGTTTCGTTGCCGGATTTCGACATCGATTTCTGCATGGAGGGGCGCGACAGGGTGATCGAGTATGTGACGCGGAAATACGGCCGCGACAAGGTTTCGCAGATCGTTACTCATGGCACCATGGCCGCGAGAGCGGTGGTGAGGGATGTCGGTCGGGTGCTCGGCATGCCGTACGGCTTCGTCGATCAGATCGCAAAGCTCATCCCGTTCGAAGTGGGCATGACACTCGACAAGGCGCTGAAGCAGGAGGAGTTGCTGGCCGAGCGCTATGAAAAGGAGGAGGAACTCAGCGAGATGGTGGATATCGCTCGCGGCCTCGAAGGCCTTGCCCGAAACGTCGGAAAGCACGCCGGTGGCGTCGTCATCGCCCCGTCGGAACTAACCGACTTTACCGCCCTGTACTGCGAACAGGGCAGCGACCAGATGGTGACGCAGTTCGACAAGGACGACCTCGAGGCGGTGGGACTGGTCAAATTCGATTTTCTCGGGCTGCGAACACTGACCATAATCGACCGGGCGGTAAAGGCCATAAACGACAGTGACGTTGGCAGCGAGCACGGCATGGTCTCGCTGAAGGAATTGCCGGCGGACGATTCCCCGACCTTTGATCTGCTGAAGAGATGCCAGACCACGGCTTTGTTCCAGCTCGAATCGAGGGGCATGAAAGACCTGATCCAGCGCATGCAACCAGATTGTTTCGATGATCTGGTCGCGCTGGTCGCACTGTACCGTCCGGGTCCGCTGCAATCCGGCATGGTCGACGATTTCATCGATCGCAAGTACGGCCGGGCGACGATTAAATACGCCCACCCACTATTGGAGCCCATACTGAAACCAACCTATGGAGTCATTCTATATCAAGAGCAGGTAATGGAAATCGCAAGGGCGCTGGCGGGATATTCGCTGGGCTCGGCGGATTTGCTCAGAAGCGCAATGGGCAAGAAGAACGAGAAGAAAATGGCCACTCAAAGGGAAGTTTTCATGGACGGATCGGTAAAAAACGATATTGCCGAGAAGACGGCGACACATATTTTCGATCTGATGGAAAAGTTTGCCGGGTACGGCTTCAATAAGTCGCATTCAGCAGCATATGCGGTAATCACTTACCAGACGGCATGGCTCAAGGCGCACTATCCGGCCCACTTCATGGCGGCCTCATTATCCGCGGATATGGAGAACACCGACCGGGTGGTTACGCTCATTGCCGAGTGCCGGGATATGGGGCTAGAAATCGAGGAGCCCAACATAAATACCTGTCAATACGATTTTGAGGCGACAGGTGACGGCAGTATCACCTACGGTCTCGGCGCCATTAAAGGGCTTGGCTTTGCCGTTATCGAGGCCCTGATCCATGCAAGAAACGAAAAGGGCAAATTCACTGATTTGTTTGATATGTGTACACGCGTTGATACGAAGCGCATCAACAAAAGAGCGCTTGAATCGCTTGTTCAGGCCGGCGCGCTGGACGATCTTGGAACACACCGCGCGAGTCTCGTGGCAACGCTGCCGCTTGCACTGGATCTCGCCGAGCAGAAATTCCAGAATAGAAGGGTGGGTCAGTCGGATCTGTTCGGGATCGAGGCCTCCCATGAAACCGCGGCCAGATATGCGGAGACCGAGGAATGGAGTGAAGAACAAATCCTGAATGCGGAAAAAGACACGCTTGGACTGTACCTTAGCGGCCACCCCATCGACGGTTTCCGCGAAGAGCTTGACCAGATCATTCATGCCAGACTGGCCGACCTGAATCCGGATCGCGACCGGGCGCTCGTGGTGGCTGGCCTCGTCGTCGCTATGCGCATTATGAATACCCGCCGAGGCGGAAGGATGGCTTTTGTTACGCTGGATGACCAGACCGCGAGGCTCGAGCTGGCGGTTTTTTCGGAACTATTCTCCCGGCACCGGGATGTGATCAGGAAAGACAGCCTGCTCGTTGTCTACGGGCAGGTCAGCGTGGACGAATATACCGGCGGATACAAAATGGCGGCGGAATCTGTTTACAGCCTCGAAAAGGCAAGAGAAGCATTTGCCGATACGCTGATACTCTCTATCAGCAGGTCATCCGCGGATTTGGCTGTGATCGACAGCTTGGCGGACTTACTGAAACGAGCATCGGGAGGGGACTGCAAGGTAATGTTGCAGTATGCTACCAACAGCGAGGAAGGCCGGTTCGAGATAAACGATGGAGCACGGATCCGACTGGATGGAGAATTGCTGGCGTCGCTGCGCGAGTTGGTGGGTGATGACTGCGTAATGGTTTCGTATCGCAAGAAACCGGTAGCGTCAACAGATGGAAGTATAGAATCAGCAGCCTGATGCTGATGAAAAATCAGGACTATTGTACGGCACGATAATGGGACGGTAAGAATTGTGAATCTTAATTTCCTTGATTTTGAACAACCCATTGCTGAACTCGAGGCAAAGATCGAAGAACTTAAGCTTGTAGGTTCGGAAGGGGGGGTAAATATTTCAGATGAGATCGCACGCCTGCAGAAAAAAAGCACGAAGCTGACCGAATCGATATTCAGCTCACTAACGCCCTGGCAGATCTCTCGGCTGTCCCGTCATCCTCAGCGGCCCTACACTTTGGACTACATACAAAGAATATTCGATCATTTCCATGAACTGCACGGGGACCGAATGTTTGGGGACGATCATGCGATCGTCGGCGGATTGGCGCGTCTGGGTGCACGATCCGTGGTGGTGGTCGGACATCAAAAAGGGCGAGACACCAATGAGAAGGTTTTCAGAAACTTCGGAATGCCCACGCCGGAAGGATACCGCAAAGCGCTGCGCCTGATGCGTATGGCAGAAAAATTCTGTATGCCCATCGTAGCATTGATCGATACTCCAGGCGCATATCCCGGTGTTGGCGCCGAAGAACGCGGACAAAGCGAAGCGATCGCCCGTAACCTGTTCGTTATGGCGGAGCTCTCGATACCGGTCGTTGCCGTTGTCATCGGGGAAGGCGGGTCCGGAGGCGCGTTGGCGATCGGTGTAAGCGATCGATTGTTGATGCTGGAGTTCGCTACTTATTCGGTGATTTCGCCGGAGGGATGTGCTTCGATTCTCTGGAAGAGCGCGGACAAGGCAGCGGACGCGGCCGAGGCCATGGGAATGACGTCTAAAAAACTACACCAGTTGGGATTGATCGACGAGATCATTTCGGAGCCGCTCGGCGGCGCGCATCGGAACCCGGAAGCGATGTCGGAAATACTGAAAAGTGCTGTTGTGAGAAACCTCGACATCCTTTGCTCGAAGCCGGTCGAAGAGTTGCTCGAAGAACGCCAGTCACGCCTGATGCAATACGGTAATTACACGACCGGATGAGCCGTTTCCATCAATGGGGTTAGACATGATTGTTCATGCATGATCGATTCGATGCCGGGCGATTGGAGCGCATCCTGCGGTCCGATTTTGAACTCGGCCAGCATGAAGAAATTTTTGTCGCCTTTAGTGGCGGCCTCGACTCCACAACATTACTGCACGCACTCGTGTCTATCGATAGCATCGATCCTGAACGAATCACCGCCCTGCATTTCAATCACGCATTGAATGAACAAGCCGGTGCATGGGAGCAGCACTGCAAGGAGCAATGCCGATTGCGGGGTGTGCGTATGGAATCGCATCCAATGGAGCCGGGTGACCCCCGCGGCCGCGGAACGGAAGCAATGGCGCGGGAGGCGCGATATGAATGGCTGCAGGCACAGATGAGTATGGGATCGGTGCTGATGACCGCGCATCATCTAAATGATCAGGTGGAGACCGTACTGGCTAATTTTTTCCGCGGGTCGGGCGTTCGCGGCTTGGCGGGGATCAGGAAATCTAGGTCCCTGGCGCACGGAAGCCTTTGGCGGCCTTTGCTGGGAGTGGTGCGAAAGAGCATCGTAGAATACGCAATTGAGCATGGGCTACAGTGGATTGAAGACCCCATGAATGTCGACTGCAGGTATACCAGAAACCATCTTCGACACAGGGTGTTACCCGTGGTGCGGGAAAAATGGCGGGGTGTCGACGGCGTCATCGCGCGCAGTGCGGAGAACTGGCTCGACGCGAGTGACCTGCTCGACGAGATTGCGGAATCGGACCTTGCCGCCATGCGCCGTTGCCGGGAAGGGCGCTTCAACCTGTTGTCGATCTCGGATCTGACCTCGCACGGTCGGCGTCGTATGACTAACGCCCTGCGAATGTGGTTCGTTCAATGCGGGTTTGAAATTCCGCATCGGCGCCGGCTGTTCAATGTGATTGACTCATTGATCACAGAGGAGCGGGAGCCGACGTGCCTGGTGTCCTGGCCTGGGACCGAGGTTCGCCGTTACCGGGATTGGCTATACTTGTCGGCAACCCGGCAACGGACCACATTTTCCACGCTGAACTGGGACAGGAACGCAACGGATCCTGTGTTAATTCATGATCGAAGACTGGTCGCGCACCCTGCACGGGGAACGGGGATACGGAGTTCTGTTTACGACAACTCGACGATCATCATTCGGCCCAGACGAGGCGGTGAAAGTTGTCAAGTGCCTGGAAGTCTCTACCATAAAAAGCTGAAAAAGATTTTTCAGGAAAAGGGCATTCCGCCATGGCAACGCAATGACATACCGCTGTTGTATATCGGGGAAAGTCTGGCAGGCGTTGTCGGAGTTTGTTATTGCCAGCCCTATGCAGCGGGAGAAAACGAGCCTGGAGTGACATTCGAGCTGATTGAAAAGGAAGGTGCGTACAAATAAGTTCAAGATTTATTTCCTTAAAGCGGGAAGGGCTGGTATCCTGTAGCCCCGTCCGGGGCGGTCATCACTCCCGTCCCCAATTTTCACTCAATTATTCAGTTAAGGCGATGACCAAATATATCTTCATCACCGGCGGCGTGGTGTCTTCCCTCGGCAAAGGCATATCCGCGGCGTCGCTCGGCGCCGTCCTTGAATCCCGGGGGATGAAGGTGACCCTGCTCAAGCTCGATCCTTACATCAATGTTGACCCTGGGACAATGAGTCCATTTCAACACGGCGAAGTGTTCGTGACCGCCGACGGCGCGGAGACAGACCTCGACCTGGGGCACTACGAGCGCTTTGTACGGACCACGATGGGCCACCGAAACAATTTCACAGCCGGACAGATTTACGAGCGCGTCATCCGGAAGGAACGGCGGGGCGAATATCTGGGTGGTACCGTTCAGGTCATCCCCCATATTACGGATGAGATAAAGAACTGCATCGTCGAAGGAGCCGGGGATGCCGATATCGCACTGGTCGAGATCGGTGGGACGGTCGGCGACATCGAGTCCTTACCTTTTCTGGAAGCGATCAGGCAGATGCGCATCGACCTGGGACCCGCAGACACGGTTTTTGTCCACCTCACGCTGGTACCGTATATCGAGGTGGCGGGAGAAATCAAGACCAAGCCGACCCAGCACTCGGTCAAGGAGTTGAGAAGCATTGGTATTCAACCGGATATTCTCATTTGCCGTGTGAAAGACCCGCTTGAAGATGATGCAAGGCGAAAAATCGCCATGTTTACCAACGTTACAAAGGACGCGGTGATCTCGGCAACCGACCAGGACAGTATCTATAAGATCCCGGCGATGTTCAGGGACCAGAAGGTGGACGAGATCGTACTCCAGCAGCTGGGCCTGGAGGCCCCCCGTGCCGACCTGTCGGAATGGAACAAGGTGGTGCACGATGGAGAGCATCCGAACAAGCGTGTGCGCATCGCGCTCGTCGGCAAATACGTCGAACTGACCGAGTCCTACAAGTCATTATCAGAAGCGTTGAAACACGCGGGTATCCATACGCGCACCGGGATCGATATCGACTACGTGGATTCCGAGACCCTGGAGGACGGAAAAACGGAGTGTCTAGATCGTGTAGACGCAATATTGGTACCGGGTGGGTTTGGTCAACGCGGCATTGAAGGTAAAATAAGCGCCGTCAAATATGCCAGAGAGCACAACCTGCCCTATCTGGGCATATGTCTTGGTATGCAGGCCGCCGTCATCGAGTTCGCCAGAAACGTTGCGGGCCTTCACGGCGCGCACAGCACGGAATTCGACAGCACCACGCCGTACCCCGTGATTGCTCTTATTACGGAATGGGTGGACGCCGAGGGTTCCCTGCAAAGGCGCACGGTCGACTCAGAACTGGGAGGTACGATGCGATTGGGCGGGCAGCAGATACAGCTCCTTTCCGGCACCACGACTCACGAATGTTATGGAGAAGACCAGATCGTGGAACGGCATCGACACCGATACGAGTTCAACAACAACTTTCGCGGGCGGCTCGAGGAGAGCGGCCTGACTATTGCAGGCGTTACTCGAGATGACCTCGTGGAGGTAGTAGAACTGCCGAAACATCCCTGGTTCGTTGGATGTCAGTTTCACCCTGAATTTACCTCTTCACCCAGAGACGGGCATCCACTGTTCTCAGGCTATGTGCTGGCGGCACGAAAATTCAGTGAATCCAGGAGCCGTGGCAGCGACGCACCGGCCAGGGTCGTCGCTCAGTGAATCTTTGTGGCGAGGAGATCGGCCCCGATCGGCCGATGTTTCTGATCGCCGGTCCTTGCGTCATCGAATCCCGACAATCGGCGATAGATACCGCCGGAGCAATTGATGAAGTTGCGACCAGATTGGGTATTTTCTACGTATACAAATCTTCCTATGACAAGGCCAATCGGACATCCGGGAAATCGTTCAGAGGACCGGGGATGGATGAAGGCCTGTCTATCCTCAGCGAGGTCAAGAAGCAGATAGGGTGTCCGGTACTCACCGACGTGCATCTCCCGGCGGAAGTCGAAACCGCCGCGCCTGTCGTCGATGTACTGCAGACGCCCGCATATCTGTGCCGCCAGACTGACCTGATCGACGCGGTAGCGGCATCCGGGAAACCGTTCAACATCAAGAAAGGCCAGTTTTTGTCCCCACGGGAAATGATCAGTGTCGTCACCAAGGCAATCGATGCCGGTGCGGAAGGCCGAATATTGGTGTGTGAACGCGGCTCGACATTTGGATACAACAACCTGGTCGTGGATATGAGATCCCTGGCGGTGCTCGGACGAACGAATTGTCCGGTGGTCTTCGACGCCACCCATTCGGTACAGCTTCCCGGAAGCGAGGGCATTCGATCGGGCGGTCAGCGTGAATTCATTGCCGTGTTGGCAAGGGCCGCGGTGGCGGCGGGCGTCTCCGGACTGTTCATGGAGACGCACCCCGATCCCGACAATGCACTCAGCGATGGCCCGAACGCGTGGCCACTTGGAAAACTGGAAGCATTGATCGAACCCCTGATGGCACTCGATGCGGCTGCCAAGCAACTGCGGTGGCCCGAGGTTTAGCCCGCATTTCTCACCAGGCGAATTTGGCTATTTTGCTAATAACTTAACAATGCTAGTGTAATGTCTCACAAGTGGCTATCTGTTTTGGTGCCAGGCGGGTGTAAATAGTGTATTTTACTGGATTGTTTCGCTGCGCTCGCAATGACTGCGGTTGTCATCGCGAGGAGCTTAGCGACGTGGCGATCCAGTCAAAATCTGTACTCCGCAGGAGACAATCGCCTCAACACGAATGCAAAGCTATTTTTGAAACAAGTACACTAGGTTATTTTGCTTTGGCTGTAAAATGGTCTGTATTGACAACGCCCATCCCGACGCTGGCGGGTCCAGGCCCCGCTGTAAGGGTTTACGACGCCGGTCGGCTGCCCGCGGCCTTGGCGCAATCCACAGGCCAGAGCCGCCAAACCGGCAACAGTTGATAGTGATTTTTCGGCCCGAGATGTCCTGGCACACTCTTCGGGTGTAACCCGACATTTGGAGTAATTATGGCGAAAATTGCAGATGTTCAAGCATGGGAAATCCTGGATTCTAGGGGTAACCCTACCGTTCAGGTCGATGTGATTTTGGAAGATGGTTCGGTCGGTTCTGCGGCGGTGCCCTCCGGGGCTTCCACGGGCACTCTGGAAGCACTGGAGTTGAGAGACGGCGATCCGCACCGATACCTGGGCAAGGGTGTACTCAAAGCGGTTGCCAACGTAAATACGGTGATCCGTGACGCCGTGTCGGGCATGGACGCTGAAGATCAGGCAACCATCGACAAGATCATGATCGAATCGGATGGAACCGAAAACAAATCACGATTCGGCGCCAATGCGATTCTCGGAGTGTCACTTGCCGTAGCCAGGGCCAGCGCAAATTGCAACGGTATGCCTCTTTATGAGCACATCGCCGACATCTTCGGCAAGCAAGGGGAATTCCAGATGCCGGTGCCACAGATGAACATCGTCAATGGCGGTGTGCATGCGGACAACGGCATAGATTTCCAGGAATTCATGATCCTGCCCACGGGTGCGGCCACATTTGCAGAGGCATTACGGATGGGCACGGAGATTTTTCACCTGCTGAAGTCCGTGTTGCACGAGAAAAAGCTCAGCACATCGGTGGGTGACGAAGGCGGATTCGCCCCTGAACTCGAGTCCAACGAGGCCGCCGTCGCGGTCGTCATGGAGGCAATAGAACGGGCTGGTTACGTTGCTGGTACCGATATTTGTCTGGGCCTGGACGTTGCCAGCTCGGAATTCCACACCGACGGTATGTATAGACTGAGCGTGGAAGGCCTGGAGCTGGATACGGCGGGCTTTTCGGACTACATTTCCCGCTGGGTGGAAAAGTATCCAATCGTGTCGGTCGAGGATGCAATGGCAGAGGATGACTGGTCCGGCTGGACGGCGCTGACCGAACGCATAGGCGAACGCGTGCAGCTCACTGGAGACGACCTGTTCGTCACCAATACCGCGATACTCCGCAAAGGCATCGAAATCAAGGCGGCCAATTCCATACTCATCAAGCTCAACCAGATTGGCACATTGACTGAAACGTTGGCGGCAATTCGCATGGCCCACGATGCGGGATACCGCGCCACTATTTCACATCGATCAGGGGAAACCGAAGACACCACGATTGCGGATCTGGCGGTGGGGACCTCGGCGGGTCAAATCAAGACCGGATCCCTGTGCCGCTCCGAGCGGGTGGCGAAATACAATCGTTTGCTTAAAATCGAGTCGGAGCTCGAGGAGCGCGCTCGCTATCCGGGAATCAACGCTTTACGCGGCAGTGGCGGCTAGATAATATACAAAACCTAATGCATTTCAATCTGTCAAGCATCGGAGCTGGGATGCGCGCCATTCTGGCGTCGCTAGCCCTGATGTTTATGGCACTCCAGTACACCGTTTGGCTGGGTGATTTTGGCTACGTTCGTCTGACGGCGCTGCAGGCTGCCGTTAAGGTGCGGGAAGACACCAATGCGGCACTCGAAAAACGAAATCAGCGCCTGAGGGCGGACGTGATCGACCTCAAACGGGGTACCGATGCGCTGGAAGAGCGGGCCAGAGTCCAACTCGGTATGATCAAGGAAGGCGAGGTGTTTTTTCAGGTCATCGAGCCGATGCAGGAAGGCTCCGTCGTCCAGCCGATATTACCGTAGGCCGCGCCGCTTTTTTTCCTTCGTTACTTGCCGGAGGCAACATCGTCCAGGGTGTATGGCATATCCAACAGCTCAACGTGTGCGCCCGATCTTTCGTTCAGCCTGAGCTCGCCGCCTTCAAGGTATTCGATACGTACCGTGGTCAGAATATCGTAACCTCGATCTGCAGGCACGGCGTTGACCAGCATGCCGATGCTCTGATCTTTGTCGGATGCGTAGAGCTTATCGCCCGGAGCCGGTAGCGAATCAGCGTGCACTCGCGCGCGGACCATACGGTATTTGGGCTTTGCCAGATATTGCATCCGGGCGACGATTTCCTGCCCCGGGTAGCAGCCCTTGTGGAAATCGATGGCCTTTACAAGGTCCATATTCAGGCTGTGCGGAACGAATTTCTCTGTCGTTTGTTCGAAGATTACGGGCTGGCATTGTTCGACATCTAATGATGCCCATGCCCAGCTGCCTGCTCTGGGCCACGCGTGGAACAGTTCGTGTCGCAAAGGGTCCAGAGAAGCGGCTGGGCCGATGACCTGATAACGCTCCGGTGCGGCCTGGGTATGGCAGATGATGGTGACTCCCCCTGTCGCCAAGACTCCGCCCGCCTGTTCAGGAACACCGCCGGTCAATTCCGCCAGGGCCCGGCCGCATTCGCTTCCGACCACCCCGATACTGTCGATGTCATTGCTGTATTCCAATTCGAGCTTGGCGCGCAGAACGAAACGTCGCAGTGTGCCGAGCGCGGAGGGCAGCACAGATTTATTGGCTTGCAGCAGAACTTTGCCGTCGTCGAGGTGCGCCCGGAATATACAAACCACTCTGCCTTTGGGTGTGCAATAGCCGGTGAGTTGTGATTCACCGCCCCCGAGGTTTTGCAGATCGTTGGTTAGTTGGCCGTGCAGGAAAGAAATCGCGTCAGGTCCCACCGCGATGGCAAATCCCAGGTGCGAAAGATCGCAAATGAATCTTTCTTGACGCTGGATGCCGTTCTCCGCGACTTCAGGGCCAAAATAACTGTACCCCGTGGGCCCGATTCCCGGACCGTCGTGAAGCGAATTTTCTTTCACGCCGCACCCCGCACATAGTCCGTTTGAATCATTCGCAGCTTGTTTTTCAAAACGTTACAGTACAGAATACAAGTTTTTATTGCACCGCACAATGATGAAGAAAAGGCTTAAAAATCGAACCGGCGAGGCGCCATCCCCCATGCAACCCAAGCGGAACTCAAAAATTGGGCGCCAGAAGGAAACCGGCGGGCCCTCCGGCCCAGAACCTACCCGTTACGGCGACTGGGAGCGTAAAGGTCGTTGTATTGATTTCTGAAGGTGTTTTTTCAACGAGTATGTTCTAGTGTCCTGTCGTAAGACCCATCCGAGAAAATGACAAACAGACCCCTATCACCTCACCTGCAGATCTACAGACCACAACTGACGTCTTTATTGTCCGTCGCCCACCGGGCCTCGGGGATTTTCTTGAGCCTGGGTATTCCGTTTTTCGTTTACTGGCTCTGGTCTCTAGAGTCTGGTCAAGAAGCTTATTCTCACGCCAGGGAATACCTAGGCTCCTTTATCGGACGTGCGCTGCTGCTGCTCTGGTCTCTCGCGTTCTACTATCATTTGTGTAATGGAATCCGTCATCTGTTCTGGGATGTCGGTGTGGGATTGGAACTGGATGACGCCTATCGCAGCGGCCGGGTGGTCATCGCCGCCGCGGTTGCGCTGACTCTTTTGACGTGGATAGCGGCATACATGGCAAGGGGGGCAGGCTGATGGCGCTCAAGACTCCGCTTGCACGCGTCCTGGGCCTTGGCTCGGCTAAATCGGGCGTCGATCACTGGTGGTGGCAGCGCATTACGTCAATCGCCCTGATCCCGTTGGGGATCTGGTTCGTCTGGTCTGTAATTTCACTGGCCGGCTCGAGCCATGAGGTCGCGTCCGGGTGGCTGCAGTCCCCGCTAAATGCCGCTCTGTTTGTATCGTTCGTACTGGCGGTCTTCTGGCACGCCGCACTTGGTTTGCAGGTTGTGGTGGAAGACTATGTCCACACAGAGTGGTTGAAAATGGCTGTGCTTATTGCGATCAAATTGTTGGTCGCGTTGTTTTCGGTAATAGCGGTCCTTTTGGTTCTGCGAATTTTTCTGGGAGTCTAGCGTGCAAGGAGACTACACGATTATCGACCACACCTACGACGTGGTTGTTGTAGGTGCGGGCGGGGCGGGTTTGCGATCAGCCTTCGGCACGGCGTCGGCCGGCTTGTCCACGGCCTGTATCACCAAGGTTTTTCCAACCCGGAGCCATACGGTCGCCGCACAAGGCGGCATGAGCGCCGCTCTCGGTAATATGGGTGAAGACGACTGGCGCTGGCACATGTATGACACGGTCAAGGGCTCTGACTGGCTCGGCGATCAGGACGCTATCGAGTACATGTGCCGGGAGGCACCAGCCGCGGTCGTAGAACTCGAACACTACGGTGTCCCCTTCTCCAGAACGGACGAGGGCAAGATCTACCAGCGCGCCTTTGGTGGTATGACCACACATTTCGGACAAGGCCAGGCCATGCGAACCTGTGCGGCGGCGGATCGCACCGGACATGCGATTTTGCATACGCTCTACCAGCAGTCACTGAAGCACGATGCCACCTTCTACATCGAGTATTTCGCGCTGGATCTGATCATGGAAGACGGCGAGTGCCGCGGCGTGATGGCCTGGTGTCTGGAAGACGGTACCCTGCACCGTTTCCGCGCGAAGACGACGGTGCTTGCCACGGGTGGATACGGCAGAGCGTATTTTTCCTGCACCTCGGCACACACCTGTACAGGCGACGGTAATGCCATGGTACTGCGCGCGGGGCTGCCGTTGCAGGATATGGAATTCGTTCAGTTTCATCCGACCGGCATATATGGCTCGGGCTGCCTGATAACCGAGGGTGCGCGCGGTGAGGGGGGGTACCTGACCAATTCCAGTGGCGAGAGGTTCATGGAGCGCTACGCGCCCAACGCCAAAGATCTTGCCTCCCGGGATGTGGTCAGCCGTTCGATGACGCTCGAAATTCGCGACGGGCGTGGCGTCGGGCCGGAATCGGATCATATCGAACTCCACCTGGAGCATCTCGGGCCAGAATTACTGGCCGAAAGGCTCCCGGGCATATCGGAGTCCGCGAAGATATTCGCTGGAGTAGACGTTACCAGGGACCCCATACCGGTCATCCCCACCGTTCACTACAACATGGGTGGCATACCAACCAATTTTCAGGGCGAAGTCGTCACACTCAAGGACGGCGACTACGATTCGGTGGTGCCCGGGCTGATGGCTATCGGGGAGGCCGCGTGTGTGTCAGTGCACGGCGCAAACCGGTTGGGTTCGAATTCTTTGCTGGATCTCATCGTCTTCGGCAGGGCATCGGCTCACCGGGCGACCCAGGTCGTGGATCGTGATGTCGCGCAGCGCCCGCTGCCCAAGGATGCCGGGCAAAACACCATCGAGCATCTTGACGAACTGCGCCATTCCAAGGGTGGAAGTACGACAGCGGATATCCGGCTGGAGATGCAAAAAGTAATGCAGAGCAACTGTGCGGTATTTCGTACCGGCGAAGTACTTCAGGAAGGCGTCAAAAAAATGTCACAGGTCCGTGAACGCTATGGCGACGTAAACGTAAGCGACAGAAGTATGATTTGGAATACGGATCTGGTCGAAACCCTGGAACTGGAAAACCTGCTTGGTCAAGCGACGGTTACCATTCACTCTGCCATAAACCGTCAGGAAAGCCGGGGTGCGCACGCTAGGGAGGACTATCCCGACCGGGACGATGAGCACTGGATGAAACATACGCTTGCCTGGCTTCGGGAAGGCGATACCCCCAACCTGGATTATCGACCGGTACACGATTTTACCCTGGGAGACGAAATCGACCCGATACCTCCCAAGGCCCGCGTGTACTAGTCGTCGCAGGCAAGTAATCGATGCCGCAAACGAACGCACTGACAAACGCTTTAATCGAGTAATGATCAACTATGGCTGAATTTACACTGCCGAAAAATTCGAAGATCGTCAAAGGTAGAACTTATTCGAGCCCGACCCAGACCGGCAACCTGAAGACCTTTGAAATCTACAGATGGGATCCGGATGGCGGCGAAAATCCCCGACTGGACAGCTATCAGATAGACCTGGATGCCTCCGGGCCGATGGTCCTGGATGCGCTGATCAGGATTAAAAACGATTCGGACGCCACGCTGACCTTTCGAAGATCGTGCCGGGAAGGGATTTGCGGTTCATGTGCAATGAATATCGACGGCACCAATACCCTGGCATGCACCAAACCGATCGACGAAATCAAGGGAAAAGTCAAGATTTATCCGCTGCCCCACATGCCGGTCGTGAAGGACCTGGTTCCTGATCTGACGAATTTCTATGCCCAGTATGCCGCCATCAAGCCCTGGCTGCAGACGAAGACGCCGCCACCTCCCGATCGTGAGCGATTGCAGTCGAAAGACGAAAGGGCGGAACTCGACGGACTGTACGAGTGCATAATGTGTGCGTGTTGTTCGACGAGCTGCCCCAGCTACTGGTGGAACAGCGACCGGTATCTCGGTCCCGCGGCCCTGCTGCAGGCATACCGTTGGATCTCCGACAGCCGGGACGAAGTGACGGGGGAGCGTCTGGATGAACTCGATGACCCATTCCGGCTGTATCGTTGTCACACCATCATGAACTGCACGAAGACCTGTCCCAAGGGTTTGAACCCGGCCAAGGCCATTTCCGAAATCAAAATACTCCTCGTCGCCAGGCGCTGATTACCGTTAAAAATACGCTGAGAAATGGGGAATAGCCCGCATATTGCACCAGTCAGCGACGGGAGAGGTCGCCCCCATGCAAACTGTACTTTTGATAATCAGCTCCAAATTGGCATACTCAACGGCAAGATCAACAAGCTATAAATCAATCACGACCGGTCTGGTGCAATATGCGGGCTAGTTTCAAATCGAGACTGCGCTGGCATTGCCGCCGGGGCACGAAGGAACTGGACGTGCTGCTTGGTGGATTTCTGGAGCGGCGGTTCGACGAACTGGACGAATCGCACCAGACGGCCTTCTCGAAACTGGTAGAACAACAGGACCCGGCAATCGCAGACTGGATCTGGGGCAGGACACCCATTCCCGATGGTGAAATCGGCAGAATCATAGCGATGATCCGGAAAGACGGGGGCCTCGATTAGGAGCGGGACCAGCTGGGATCTAGTTGACGGCCGACGAAGTTCGATGGCACGAGCACGGTGTCTTTTGAGTTCTCCGAAATTTTTCCCGGAAAGTCCAGGGTATAGTGCAGACCACGGCTCTCCTGCCGGGCCAGTGCACATTGTACGATCAGGTCGGAAACGAGCACCAGGTTTCTGAGTTCGATCAAATCGTTGTTGATCCTGAAATTGCTATAGAAGTCACGGATCTCGTCGGTAAGCAGTTTTATGCGATGGTGCGCCCGCCGCAGGCGTTTGGTCGTGCGCACAATGCCGACATAGTCCCACATGAAGCGCCGAAGTTCGTCCCAGTTGTGTGATACTACGATCTGCTCGTCCGGGTCACTGACCCGGCTTTCGTCCCATGCTGGCAAGGATTTGCCATATTCCAACCAGCCATCGAGGTTGGTGTCGATATCGCCCGCAGCGGTTTTGCCGAGTACGAGACATTCCAGCAGTGAATTACTCGCCAGCCTGTTTGCGCCGTGCATGCCGGTAGAGGCGCATTCGCCTATGGCGTACAAACCCGGCAGATCACTTCGCCCACTGATATCCGTTACTACGCCACCGCAGGTGTAATGAGCGGCCGGCACCGTGGGTATGGGTTGCTTGCGCATATCGTATCCATACTTGAGGCACGCAGACAGAATGTTGGGAAAATGCTGTTCGACGAACGTATCCGGCTTGTGGCTGATATCAAGAAATACGGAGTCGATACCGTGTTTTTTCATCTCGTAGTCGATGGCCCTGGCGACGATATCCCTCGGGGCAAGCTCGGCGCGTTCGTCGTGCCTGGTCATGAACCTGCTGCCGTCGGGCAGCAGCAAGCGTCCGCCCTCACCACGTACGGCTTCGGAGATAAGGAACGTCTTCGCCTGTGGGTGATAAAGGCAGGTGGGGTGGAACTGTATGAATTCCATATTTGCCACCCGGCATCCGGCACGCCAGGCCATCGCGATCCCGTCCCCGGTGGCGGTATCGGGGTTGCTAGTATATAGATAAGCCTTGCCGGCCCCGCCGCTTGCGAGAACGACGCAGCGGGCAGGCAACGCTTGTACGATCCCGGTTTCAAGGTTCAGTGCATAAACACCGAGGCAGCGGTTCTGGCTGGCTGGCTCCACCCGGGATGACGCAATCAGATCGATCGCCAACTGATGCTCGAGGACGTGGATGCGGGGATGCCGGTCAGCCGAGTCGGCCAGGGTCTGTTCGATTACCCTGCCGGTAGCGTCTTCAGAGTGGAGGACTCGGCGGTGACGGTGGCCGCCCTCCCGAGTCAGGTGAAAAGACTCACCTTGATCGTGAATACGGCTGAAATCGACGCCCTGTTCGATGAGCCAATCGATGCCGTCCGGTGCGTTCCTGACGATGAAATCGACGGTTGTCGGGCTGCACAGGCCTGCACCTGCATCCAGCGTGTCGTCGATGTGGTCTTTGAACGAATCTGCGGTGCCGATTGCCGCCGCAATCCCGCCCTGAGCGTAATAGCTCGAGCCCTCCGTGACCGACCGCTTGGCAAGCATCGTGACCTGCCTGCCCGCTTCCGCCAGATGCAGCGCGACTGTCAGACCGGCCAGTCCGGTCCCGACTACCAGGATTTCGTATTGTTGGGTATCTGGGAGCGTCATCTCGATGAATACCGTTTATGGCAGGTGCTAGCCGCTGAATTTGGGGTATTATATCGCGCCACCAATGATTATAAGATTTTTTGATTCCTCATTTCCTTTGTGATTCCAATCGAACTTTGTCCGCAAGCGGTTGTCTCTCAACCTAGCGTTGGGCAAATCCCTCGTGAGCGAGTTGAACGGGATTTCTATGGATAAGCCCGGCGTTGATCTGACCATAGTAAAAAGGGTTCAGGCGGGTGACGATGCTGCGTTCAACTTGCTGGTTAGAAAGTACCAGCACAAAGTAGCAAATCTGGTGTCCCGCTACGTATACGATTCGGGATATATCGAGGACATCACGCAAGAAGTCTTTATAAAGGCATATCGTGCGATAGGAGGGTTCCGTGGAGACAGTGCGTTTTATACTTGGTTGTATCGGATTGCAATCAATACGGCAAAGAACTACCTGGTTGCCCAGAGCCGGCGCCCACCGAACACGGATGTTGAGCCTCAGGATGCCGAGTTGACGGAAGCCGGGCGTAACCTGCGGGATATAAGTACGCCCGAGTCGAATTTGCTCACTCAGGAGCTTGCAGATCGTGTTGCGCACTCGGTGCGGGAGTTGCCAGAGGAACTGAAGATCGCAATAACGTTGCGGGAACTGGAAGGACTGAGTTACGAAGAGATTGCGGCCGTCATGGATTGCCCGATCGGCACCGTCAGATCGCGGATCTTCAGGGCGCGCGAGGCAATCGATCAACAATTGGCACCTTTGCTGAAGTAGACACATGCTGATATGAACAATCCCGACAAAGTGATACACGAAAAAATTTCAGCTCTGCTGGATGACGAACTCGATTCATCGGAACAAGACGACATGCTCGTGGCGATTAGGGATGACTCGCGCCTGGCCGATGCGTGGCAGCGTTATCACCTGATACGTGCCGCTGTCAGACGCGAGGCGATCATTCATCTGCCCGATCTGCCGGAAAAGATGGCGCCGGTTTTAGGATCCAGCGTCAAACCGGTTAGGCCACAATCGTCGCAAAGACCCACCGCCATAAAGTGGATACCCGGGCTGGCACTGGCGGCTTCCATTGCCGGAATAGTGGGCCTGGGTTTGTTCAGTTATCTTCCGGGCCTGGAATCAGGCGAGTCCAGCCGTAACGTACAGGTGACGGAGATGGACCAGGGCACCAAGTGGCAAACCACCTCACCTGATCTGGAACACACGTTGAATGCTTTTCTGGTGGAACATGGCGAATTTACGCCGATGCCCAACATGCACGGTTTGATGGCTTACGCTAGGTTCGTAAGCTACGACTCGGAACGCTGAAGACGGCGAATTCGATGCGCTTTATATTGTTCCTGGCCCTTTGGTCCGGCACGGCGGGCGCTGATTCAGTGGACGATTGGCTCATGCGCATGAACGACGCTGCTGTAAATTTGAGCTATCAGGGTATATTCGTGTACGTCAACGGCTCCAACCTGGAGACGATGCAGGTAGCCCATCAGGTGGATGACGGGATAGTAAGGGAGCGGATCTACTCTCTTAACGGTGCGCCGAGGGAAATCGTCCGTGACGCGGAGCAGGTTTGGTGCTATGTGCCGGAGCAGAAGATGGGTATGCATGAGTTTCGACAGGTGCCCAAACAGAGCTTTCCCAATATTCTTCCGCGCAGACTCGGTCAATTGAGCGACAATTACTCGTTGACCCTCGGGCGAGAGGACAGAATCGCCGATCGCACCGCGCAGCAGATCCTGATTGCACCCCGGGACGAGTACAGGTACGGCTACGTTTTGTGGGCGGATCGAAAGACGGGACTGTTACTGAAGGCCGCCCTGGTCGCAAACGAAAATGAGCCGGTTGAGCAATACATGTTCACCAAGGTAAGTATCGGGGATAACATCGATAGCGTCGATCTCGCGTCGAATACGGGCAAAGAGAATTTAAAGTGGTTCGGTCCCGCCGACGGTTCCCCCGGACCGGTAAATGACGAGGTCCTGAATCCGGGGTGGGCCGTTACCGAACTTCCCGATGGTTTCGAACTCTCCACACAAATCAAGCGGATTTCGCCCATCAACAAGCGTATGATGGAGCACTACGTCTACAGTGACGGGCTGGCGGCAGTGTCCGTTTTCATCGAAGTGCTGAATGTCGTCAATACCACTCCGTTGATCAAAGGAACGACCCGTATCGGTGCTGTCCACGCCTTTGGGCATACCCAGGATGGTTATCATGTAACGGTCGTTGGAGGGGTTCCGTCACGGACGGTGGATATGATGGCTATGTCCGTCAAGAAACTACTAGAATAGACAGGAAATCTGAACAGCTGGCAAATCATGTGCAACACCTTTGCAAGACTGATATTGGGGCCGATCATGGTGCTCGGCATGCCCATAGCCTGGGGGCTCACCGCCAATGATCTCCCGGATTTCGCGGAACTCGTCGCAGCCAATGCGCCCGCCGTGGTCAACATCAGCACCACCCAGACCCTGAAGGGATCGCGGCCGCCCGGCTTCGAAATGCCGGATCTTCCGGAAGATAGTCCGTTTCACGATTTTTTCAGAAGGTTTCTGGACGAGGACGAGCTTCCCAGGGATGCCCGTTCACTGGGATCGGGATTCGTTGTCTCCTCGGACGGGTACATTTTGACCAGCGCCCATGTCATTTCCGACGCGACCGAGATCGTCGTCCGCTTCAACGACCGCCGGGAGTTCAATGCGGAGGTGGTTGGTGCGGACAAGCGCAGCGACGTAGCGCTTCTCAAAGTCAGTGCGGCAGATCTCCCGATCGTCAAAATAGGCAATCCTGGTGCACTGGCCGTAGGTGAATGGGTGTTGGCGATCGGATCGCCGTTTGGATTCGAGAGTACGGCCACGGCCGGTATCGTGTCCGCCAAGGGACGCAGCCTGCCCAACGAAAATTACGTCCCGTTCATCCAAACCGATGTCGCCATAAATCCAGGCAATTCCGGGGGGCCCCTGTTCAATCTCAACGGCGAGGTGGTCGGGATCAACGCCCAAATCTACAGCCGAACCGGCGGATTCATGGGCTTGTCCTTCGCGGTGCCCATCGATATCGCGATCAGGGTCACCGACCAGCTCAAGGCCAAAGGCAAGGTTACCCGCGGTTGGCTGGGCGTGCTGATTCAGGATGTAACCGGCGATCTGGCCGAGTCATTCGCCATGAGCAAACCCGCCGGAGCTTTGGTATCGGAGATCCTGCCCGACAGCCCCGCCGCGGAATCCGACCTGAAGCAGGGGGATATCATCGTGAAATACGATGGCAAGGACCTGGATAAAATGTCCGATCTGCCCCCACTGGTCGGCGTCACGCCAATCGGCGAGGTCGTTGCGCTGGAAGTCATTCGCCAGGGGAAACCTTTTGACATCGAGGTCAGGATCGGTGAATTGCCCGGTGACACCGAACGGATTCTGGGTGCAGCAGCCCCCGTTGAAAAGGGACTGGATGTTCTCGGCATGACCGTTGAAGAACTGTCCCTGGAACAGAAGGAGAGACTGCAGATCAATCAGGGGGTGATTGTCACCGAGGTGGGGCCCGGACCTGCGCAAAAAGCCGGCATAGTCGAAGGGGATGTAATCGTGCAGATCCAGGGCAAAGAGGTTGCCGACCTCAAGGTGCTGCAGGAGATCGTTGGCGAATTACCTGAAAAATCGGTACCGGTTCTGATCAAGCGCGAGTCAAGATCGACGTTTCTCGCACTGCGCAAGAGTCCCGAAGAGTGAGTTCAGCGAAGCAAAGCATTACTGATACAATACGGACACCCTGAAACGGGGCGCACCAGCGCCCCGTTCCATTATGGGGAGCGCTTTATGCCGGTAATGCATTTGTAGTGAGAATCAGTGGACCTTCAGCATATTCGAAACTTCGCGATCATCGCGCACATCGACCACGGTAAATCCACGCTGGCGGACAGGTTTATCCAGCTCTGCGGTGGACTGTCCGATCGTGAGATGGACGAGCAGGTCCTCGACAGCATGGACTTGGAACGGGAGCGTGGGATCACGATCAAGGCCCAGAGCGTGCGCCTGGACTACGAGGCACAAAATGGTGAAGTCTATCGACTCAATCTCATCGATACGCCGGGCCATGTCGATTTCTCCTACGAGGTTTCCAGGTCTCTTACCGCTTGTGACGGCGCGCTTCTGGTCGTCGATGCATCCCAGGGCGTAGAAGCGCAAACCCTGGCGGTGTGCTATACCGCCGTTGATCTGGGGCTGGAAGTAATACCGGTGCTCAACAAAATCGACCTGCCGGCGGCGGATCCGGAACGTGTTGCGGAGGAAATAGAAGAAGTTATCGGAATCGACTGCACGGCAGCGGTGAATGTAAGCGCCAAGACCGGCGAAGGTGTCGTCGAAGTGCTGGAGTCGATCGTGAATAACTTACCGGCGCCGTCCGGAGACTCCGAAAAACCGCTCAAGGCCCTGATCATGGACTCCTGGTTCGATAACTACCTGGGTACGATCTCGCTGATCCGTGTGTTCGACGGAAATTTGGTGTCGAAGCAGAAGATCAGCATGATGTCGACCGGGCGGAGCTATACGGCGGAGCAGATCGGGGTATTCACGCCCAAGCGGCTGACGGTGGGCGAGCTCGAATGCGGTGAAGTGGGTTATGTAATTTGCGGTGTGAAAGACGTTAGCGGCGCCAAGGTCGGCGACACCATTACGTCCACGCGAAATCCCACGGCCCATCCCCTGGAGGGATTCAAGGAAATCAAGCCAAGAGTTTTCGCCGGTTTGTACCCGATAGTCGCTGCCGATTTCGAGGCTTTCCGGGGTGCGCTGGAGAAACTGAGCCTGAATGACTCTTCTCTGCACTATGAACCCGAAACTTCGGCGGCGCTGGGATTCGGATTTCGCTGCGGGTTCCTGGGGATGCTGCACATGGAAATCGTACAGGAACGGCTGGAAAGGGAATATGGGCTCGAGCTTATCTCCACCGCACCTACTGTGGTCTATGAGGTGGTCACTACGGACGGACAGGTGATAACCATAGACAACCCCGCGAAAATGCCCGATCCGGCGCGTATACTGGAAACAAGGGAACCGATAATCGAAGCCCGGATTCTGGTGCCCCAGAACTTTATCGGTGCGGTAATGACGCTGTGCATACAGAAGCGGGGGAGTAGAAAAGCCGTGCAATACCTGGGCCGGCAGGCAATGATGATTTTTGAGCTGCCGCTCAATGAAGTGGTCATGGATTTTTTTGACAAGTTGAAATCGGCCACCAAGGGCTATGCGTCCCTGGACTACGAGTTCATCGGATTTCGCAGCAGCGACATGGTAAAACTCGACGTGTTGATCAACGGAGATCGCGTTGACCCACTGGCAATACTGGTTCACCGTGATCAAAGCCAGTATAGGGCCCGTGAACTGGTCAAAAAGATGCGTCAGATCATTCCAAGGCAGATGTTCGATGTCGCGATTCAGGCAGCCATCGGTGCGCGCATCGTGGCTAGGGAAAGCGTCAAAGCCTTGCGCAAGAATGTTACGGCAAAATGCTATGGTGGGGACATCACCAGAAAACGTAAGTTATTGGAAAAACAGAAGGAAGGAAAGAAGCGAATGAAGCAGATTGGTTCAGTGGAGATTCCGCAGGAAGCGTTTCTCGCAGTGTTGAAGGTCGGAGAGTAATCCATGGATTTTTCCCTCATATTGTTTATAGCCCTGGTCGTGACGGGCGCAATTACGTTGTGGGATCGAATTGCGAGAAAATCCGATCATGGGATCGGGGACGGGACCGGGAGGAAAGAACCCTGGTTGATCGAATATTCGAAAGCTTTCTTCCCGGTGATACTCGTGGTGTTTCTGCTCCGATCCTTCATTGTGGAACCGTTCAGGATCCCGTCAGGGTCGATGCTTCCCAATCTCCATATTGGCGATTTTATTCTCGTCAACAAATTCAATTACGGCATCAGACTGCCGGTTATCAACAAGAAGGTCATCGATACCTCCGCTCCGGAGCGGGGAGACGTCATGGTGTTCAGGTTCCCTCATGATCCGTCGATTAATTTCATAAAAAGGGTGATAGGGCTGCCCGGCGATAAGATCGAATACAAGGACAAGAATCTGTATCTCAACGGCGAGCAGGTCAAAACAGAGCCCATGGGCGAATTCGACTTTCAGGAGGTCAGCCAGAATAAGTATGTCGGCAAACGGTATTTGGAGACTCTGGACTCAAATATGCATGAAATCATCGTAGATCCGAATAAAAGAACGACTGAAACGAGCTACGCTGTACCTGAGGGGCATTATTTCGTAATGGGAGATAATCGCGATCACAGCAATGATAGCCGGTACTGGGGTTTCGTGCCCGAGAAAAATATAATAGGAAGGGCATTCTTTATCTGGTTTAGCTGGGATCTTGAGGGTAGTGGCGATCTCGCATGGGAGCGGATTGGCAATTCTGTCAACTAAACGGGGGTAAATTATGAAAAATCAGAACGGGTGGACGATTTGGACGTTGCTGCTGACCGTGGCGGTACTGTTGGCGGTGGTCTTGCTTTTCATGAAACTGACTCCGCATTATCTCGACAACTACAAACTGGAATCTGCGCTCGAACACGTTTCCACCGATTCGAGGGTGACCAATATGACGAGGCGGGAGATCCTTCGCGAAATCAAGAACAAGCTGTACATCGACTATGGTGACGAGCTGATCAATCTGGATGAATCCCTGGTCATAGAAAAACGTCGTGGCGGGATGACTCTTTCTCTGGACTATGAGGTCGTCGTCCCGCTGGTGTCGAATGTCAGTGCCCTGCTGGATTTCAACAACAGCGCGGACGTCGTCTATTGATCGATGAGCGGACTCGGTGAACTTCAGCGCAAACTATCATACGAGTTCGAAGATACAAACCTGCTGACTCGGGCGCTAACGCACCGGAGTAAAGGCCCGGACAACAATGAGCGGCTTGAATTTCTCGGCGACAGCATTCTCGGATTTCTGGTAGCAGAGTGGTTATATGACCGCTTCCCGGATGTCGCAGAGGGCAAACTGAGCAGAATGAGAAGCATCGTCGTCCGCAAGCAAACACTCGCCGCCCATGCGCGGAACCTTGAGGTTCCGAAATTTTTGATCCTGGGTGAAGGCGAGCAGAAGAGCGGCGGATTCAATCGCGATTCCATTCTGGCGGATGCTCTGGAGGCGCTGATTGGAGCGGTGTACCTGGACTCGGGTATTGAACAGGCAAAACGGGTTGTTATTGGCCGATTCGGAGCCACTCTCGCTTCCCTGAGCCCGGACGGCGCATACAAGGACCCGAAAAGCCGGTTACAGGAATTCCTTCAGCAGCGAAGTCTGCCGGTACCGGTTTACCAGGTCGTCAGCATAGAGGGAGAACCACACCGACAGGTATTTGAGGTTGCATGCAAGGTCGAGGGTTGCGACGAATCCTTTTTGGCAACCGGTGGCAGCAGGCGCGACGCCGAACAGTCCGCTGCGGAACAGGCTTTCGTAAGACTGCATGGCTGAGCACCGCGCCGGGTTTGTCACCCTGCTTGGCAAACCAAACGTTGGAAAATCAACACTGCTGAACGCGATTGTTGGGCGGAAGATCAGTATCACGTCGAGTAAACCGCAGACGACGCGCCATCGGATTCTCGGCGTCCTTACCCGCGAGAGTTGTCAGTACATATTTGTCGACACGCCCGGTTTGCACCGGGCATCCGGCAGGACCATAAACAAGATCATCACCCGGACGACTCGCTCATGCCTGCTCGGCGTGGACGCCATTGTACTGATGATTACCTGTGGTGGCTGGAGCGAACAGGATCGTTACGTTCTGCGGTCCTTGGAGGATGTCTCGGTGCCCGTGATGTTGGCAATCAACAAAATTGACCGATTGAAGGACAAGAAAAAGCTGCTGCCGTTGATCGACGAATCTTCGAGACTCTGGAAATTCGAGGAAATCATTCCGCTGTCGGCGACATCGGGAACGAATATCGAGGACCTGTTGTCTGCCCTCGGACAAATTTTACCTACGGGGCCGATGTATTTCCCGGAACACCAGCATACCGATCGTTCATCCGAATTCATGATATCGGAATTGATTAGGGAGCAGGTATTTCGACTATTGGGACAGGAACTGCCTTACGAAGCGGCGGTGCGCGTGGTCAGTGTGTCAGGCGAAAACATGCCAATTATTGAGGCTCAAATCTGGGTTGATCGGGAGAGCCAGAAGCGGATGGTCGTTGGAAAGGAGGGTCAGAGAATCAAGAAAATTGGTATTAACGCCCGCAAAGCCATAGAACGGGTGCTTGAAAAACAAGTTTATCTCGATGTCGTGGTGAAAGTACGCAAGGGCTGGGCGGACAACCAGGCGGACCTGCATAGCCTGGGATACATCGAGGAACGATAGATGCGCGTATCACGCCAGCCCGGTTATACCCTGCACACCAGACCGTACCGTGAGTCCAGCCTGCTGATCGACATATTTTCCCGTAACCACGGTCGTACGACACTGCTGGCAAAGGGAATACGAAACCTCAAATCGCGAAACCGCAGCGCAACAATACCTTTCTCTCTGCTGTCTCTTGGTTGGTCGGGCAAGGGCGAATTGCCTGTGCTGACACAGGCCGAGCACGATGGACCCGTGAACCTGCTGTCCGGCCTGGAGCGGGTTTGTGGATTTTATGCCAACGAACTCCTGGTCAGACTGCTTCACAAACACGACCCGCACCCGGCATTGTTCGATGCTTACGATGTGCTGCTTGGTGCACTTGGGAAGAGCGGCAACGTGGAGATCAGCCTGCGCTTTTTCGAAAAAAATCTGTTGCGGGAACTGGGCTACGCACTCGACCTCGAACGGGAGGCGGACGGGTCTGCACCAGTGATTGCAGAGGCGCGATACCAGTACGTACCGACGTACGGGGTGGTAAGGGCGCGAGATGAGGGAAGCGGCGCGCTGACCGTCAGCGGAGCGACTTTGCTGGCATTGTCACGTGAAGAATTGGACGACAAAAATAATATTGAAGAATGCAAGTATCTGATGCGCGGCATAATCGGTCACCATTTGGGGCGCCATCAACTCCGATCGAGAAGCTTGCTGGGGGCATTCAAGATCTAAAGCGCAATGCGTGCCAATGCGACTTTAACCTCAGAACTCGATCAAACCCCCGAGGCTGATGAAGTTGATATTGTTGTCTCCGGTGACGCCGGTGTATTCGAGCTCGAATTTTCCGCTTTCACCGGCTTTCACGCCAAGGCCTACACCATAGGCAAAGCCGCTAGCGTCGTTCTCGATGCTCGCCACGCTGGACGAAACATCGGTCGTCATGCCGCCGAGTTTGCCCTTGAAATAAACCGTCCCGGGTGTTGAGTAGGTAAAGAACAGAGCGTACGTATCGACGTCCCAGGTGCCGTTCACATTTGAAAAGTCACCATCATCCACGGATGTGGTGAATTCGAGTTCAATGGACGAAGATCCTCCGATGCCGCCTATTGCTCGGGAGAACCGGTAACCGAGCACGACGCCAGCGTTGGTCGCATCGCCGAATCCGTCGGTATCGTTCTGCATGACTCCCGCCTTGATACCGAGTATCCACTTTCCCGTTGCGTCTTGACCGAAAAATGTCCCTTCCTCGTCGGCGACGGCGCAGGTCATCATCGAGAGGCTTAGGATGAAGGGTGCAACCAGATACTTACGCGCAATATGCATGGTGTCTTCTCAATAAATTGTTTAAATATCAGTTAGTTATAAAAACAATTAAGATACACTCTTAATAGTTAACCCAAGTATATGTTCTAATTCAGTAAATATCTACGTTTGCCGTTAATTCTCGAAAAAATCGTAATCTGGCCGAAAAACCGATCCGATCTACTGCGGCATCCACAATAAATTCATACGATCAGCCATGAATTCCCCATCCAATGCCAGCGTACAGCAGATCTTGCAGGATGCCGTGTCGCACCATCGGGCCGGGCGTCTGGAGCGCGCAAAAGTGCTTTACGAACAAGTGCTTACGAGGCATCCCGAGAATCCGGATGCACTGCATTTATTTGGATTGCTCTGCTTCCATTGCGACGATGGCGCCAAAGCAACACGGCTTATCAAAAAAGCCATCGCGCACCAATCCGCGTTTCCGCCCTACCACGACAACCTCGCGATGGTTTGCATGTCTACGGGGGAGTTCGAGACGGCACTGGAGGCACTTCGAACGGCGGAGCGGCTGGAAGGTGAGCAACCATATCGTTCCTTCAATATGGGGGTTGCGTACGAGAGGCTCGATCGGCAACAGGAAGCCGAAAGGGCCTATCGCAGCGCTGTTCGGTTGAATCCGCAAGAAAGTGATTTCCACTTCAACCTGGGGAATCTGCTGATGATAGCAGGCAGGATGGAAGAAGCGGCTGCTTCCTATCGCAAAGCTCTCGAATGCGTTCCGATGGCCGAGGGGGCGCATACGAATCTGGCAAACACCCTGATCGCACTGGGTCGCCCGGAAGAAGCCGTGGAGATCTACAACCAGGTGCTGTCCGTGCGGCCACAGGACTACGATGCACGCTTCAACCTGGGCTGTGTTTATCTGGAGTCGGGACGGGAATTCGAGGCGATCGGATGCTTCCAGGATCTGGTCAGGTTTCATCCCGACGATCCGGAAGCCCGTCTGGCCCTCGGGCGCTCGCTGAATCTGGCGGGCCGCTACGATGCGGCGTCTGAGGAATTCTCCAAGGTTGTGGATAAGGCGCCTGCCGACACTCGGGCGCGACAAGGCCTGGTTTCCGCACTGAGGTATTTCGAACCGGATAGCTTTCGCCCCGAACTGGAGAATCAGATCATCAGCCTGTTCCAGGCTCCGGATATCCATCCCCAGGCGCTGGCCAGAATATCCGCCAACCAGTTACGACACAAATACGGCCTGAGCGGAGAACCGCCCCGCCTGGAGACCGAGCTACCCACCCTGATTTCCGGGCTGAAACGTGACCGGCTGTATCTCGACCTGCTTGCCTTTGCGATCAATACCGATCCATTCATCGAGAAGCTCACGATATCGGTACGACGATTCGTGCTCGAACGTCTGGCGATGTCTGATGATCGGGACGGCAAACTTCTCGATCTGGCGGTGGCCCTGGTGCAGCAGTGTTTTGCCAATGAGTACATCTACCTATGCGATGATTGGGAAGAAGGCGTTATCGACGATCTGGAACGAAACGTCCAGGAAATATGCGCAACCGGCACGTGCTCGAATGCACGCACCGAGGCTTTGCTCATTTGCACTGCAATGTACCGGCCGCTCGCCGGGCTCAGTTACGCCAGGATGCTTGCGGATGTCCCACCGGAAAAGTGGAGTGCCACCTTTCGGCCCCTGGTTGAGCATGTTTTGCTAAACCCGCTCGAGGAGCTGGAATTACAGGCATACGTTCCCGTGGTCGGTGATATCGAGGACGCGGTTTCGCGCTCCGTCAGGCACCAGTACGAAGAAAATCCCTATCCCCGGTGGCGTTCGCTACACGTTGGAAAACGGTCCAGTTATGGGCATGATCTCAACAGGATGTTCCCGCATTTTCGACCAGCGAATTTTCTTGATCATGCCGTGGTCGCACTCGCAGCCGGCTGTGGAACGGGTCAGGAGGCGGCGGCAATTGCCGGTTCGCGTCCAGATTGCCAGGTCATCGGTGTGGATCTCAGCTTGTCCAGTCTGGCATATGCGACGCGCATGGCCCGGGACCTGAACATCGACAACCTGTCCTTCTATCAGGGTGACATCCTCAACATTTCCCGATTAGGCCGTCGATTCCAGGTGATCGAGTGCTCCGGAGTGCTTCACCACATGGCGGATCCCGAGTCGGGTTGGCAGGCTCTTACGGAATGCCTGGACCCCGGCGGGGTAATGAAGATAGGACTATACAGTGAACACGCAAGCGCGGAAGTCACCGTAGCACGCGAACTGATCAGGGCGCAGGGGATGGCGACCACCGCGAAAAACATCAAAGACTTTCGTGCAGGAATTCTCGAATCGGACCCTGACAACCCCTTGTATCCGCTTCGTTACAGTGAGGACCTGTACACCCTGAGTGCCTGTCGGGATCTTCTTTTCCATGTTCAAGAGCAATGTTTTACGCTGCTCCGCGTCGAGCGCGCCCTGGCAAGCCTTGGCCTCGAGTTCATTGGGTTCGAACATCCCGATCCGGGCGTCAGGCGCCGCTACCTCGCGCACAACCCGGACGATAAAATACTCACCGATCTTGCCGGCTGGGCGCGTTTCGAAGAGCAGAATCCGCAGACTTTCGCCGCGATGTACGTGTTCTGGTGTTGCAAGCCCGCTACTTCGCACTCAGTTGGACACCCATCGCCTTGACGCTGTCCGTAATGCTTGCCACTCGCCTGCACGTCAAGTTGAACCCGGCAATCGAATCCGAAAGCTTCGATTTCCTGCGCAATGTTGCTGCCGACACACAGATTGTTTCATTCCAAATCAAAATTGGCCTGCCGCAAAAGCAAGTTCATAACGACATGGTCTATCGACCTGTCCATCCCGAAGACGTGCCACCGGGATCATTACACTTCGCGCAGCCGCGACAGCGTTATCTGCCCGTCGCAAGTGCACGATTCGCAGAACAACTCATGCGCGAACTGAGCGGGGAGAATCCCAACATCCGCGGAAAATTCACCAACCAATACGCCGATGAGTGAACGGGCCTTGGTAGCAATCATACTTCGGTCCCCAAAGGTGACAATGCCGGGCTGACATGTAATTCTTTTCTTGTGCGGACTCCCCACCATCAATTTCCGCCGACATGATTGATCTATATCAAAAGAACTTCACTCATTTGGGTGAATATACTGCACCCTTGGTCTACTGCGATTAGAATACGGCATGTCTTCGTCGCCACCGACCTGTCCCAAGTGCAGAGGAAAGGACATCGACCGATCGCGACGCAGACCGCTCGACTATCTCTGTTCACTTATTGGGGTCTATCCCTATCGATGTCGTGCATGCAACCGTCGATTCCGGCGCTTTGGGCGTTCACGCGTTTAATACGTCATGGCGTGTTCGAGGGTCACGAGTGAAACGCGGTCTTGGATACTGGTGCTCAAATCTCAAGTCCCCTGACCGCGCGGTGTGAGCGTCGAGCGACAGCGATATACTCGGCTGAACAATTACGGTATAGCTCGAAACAATGACACATGAATTTGATATCGATCACATCGCCGAGGAAGTGAAAACCGCCCAGGATGATTGCCGGCAACTCGAAACCTTGAGCGGGCGACTCGATGGCTTTGGCATCGCTGAAGCCTATGCAGTGGCGAACCGGATCCATCAGATGAGGATGGAAGATGGGGCGGCACCGGTCGGTAGAAAGATCGGATTCACCAATCCAGATATCTGGCAAACATACGGTGTGTACGCTCCAATTTGGGGCCACGTGTACGATACAACGGCGATCAGATCAGACGGCCAAGCTGTGACGTGCCCGATCGGCCGGTTCGCCGAACCCAGAATCGAACCTGAAGTTGTGGTCCACTTTAATTCGGCACCCCCGGTGACTGAGGATCTCCATGAAATCCTGTCGTGCGTTGACTGGATTGCTCACGGCATCGAGATCGTGCAGTCCAATTTCGCCGGATGGAAATTTCAGGCCGCGGATACCATCGCGGATTCAGCTTTGCACGCGGTGCTGATCATTGGTGAGCCGAGGGAGATCACAACGCTCCCTGCGACCCTGATGTCGGATCTCGAGCGCTTTACGATTACCCTGTCTTGCAATGACCGCGTGGTCGGTCGGGGCCGTGGCTCGAATGCACTGGGCGGTCCATTGAGAGCGGTTGCGCATTTGATGGCCACTATCGCCAATCAATCGCAACCGATGCCCATCCAGGCAGGCGAAATAGTAACCACTGGCACCCTGACGGATGCCTATCCAATTCTGGCCGGCCAGAACTGGACGACCCATTTGGACGGCATTGATTTACCGGGCCTGGCGGTATCGTTTGAAGTTTGAGAAAGCCGAAAGGTTTTCGGGAATACACCTGATTCGAAGCCGGGTGCGGGACGATTTGGGCCCCAAATACAACTCGCAATTCGTGCCCCTGCGACCCTCAGCCCGTGACTGCACCCGACGCCCGATCAACTTAAATCAAGCAGCCGTGATGCCACGAGCTGCCCTCGTGCAAAGCCTTCCAGCCGGGCAATCGGAGAACCCGAGCTTGGTCGCTGCACGGTGACCTGGTGTGTCCCGTCCGGTGTCTGTATCGTGGTCTGCGGGCGATCGTTGACGTAGATATCAACACTCGTCACGTTAATCGTCGCAATATCGATATCGACATTCTGACCACTGCTCCCAACGATTGCCGCATCGAGTTGTCGAACGGTGCCGGCCGCCGCCAGGACTTGCCCAGCCCGATTCAGTAAATCGATGTTGCCGTTGAGCAGGTCGTTACGGCTCATTTCGTAGAGAATATCCGGTTCAATGCCCAGGTCCTCAACCGGTTGGCCTGCGCGTTCCCCGACCCGAAGAGTGCGGCGCAGCGAAACGCGCATGCCTGCTTCCTTGGGTAGAGGCACCAGGGGCCCGCCCGCCCAGGTTTGACGAAGTTGAGAATGCTCCAAGACATTCGCGCCGCCCGCTCCGGTATTGGCGTCGACACCGATGATTTTGCCGATCTCGTGGTCTTTGAAGCCCGCTGCAAACATGTCGCAGGCGCTGTAACACAGAGCGTCGGTGATCAGAACGATGGGCCCGTGGTAAATCTGTCCAAAACTATTGACGATTTCTGGAGGCGAAAGTGGAATTCCTTTGGAATACTGCGCGCCCGTTTCGATCGCCTGCGCGATAGAATCTTTCCAGTCCGCCATATTCTGGTCCTGCTTGGTCAACGCCAGCGTCGCCGCCGTGTTGATAAACTGTGTCGGCTCGGGGGCGACTATTCTGGGGGTTAACAATTGGAGAATGAATTCCGCTGCGATGATGTAGCCGCCGCCGTTGCCTCGGACATCAGTAATAAGGCCTTCTGGCGGAAACTCAGTGTCGAGTAGCCTGATCACCTCACCGAGGTAGGCGTTGATATTCTGATCGCGCATGTGGAAGGTCCACAGCCTTAGATACCCGAAAGAGCCGTCGTTCGTGTCGACGATCCGCGCCGTGAGGTCGTCGGGACGGGTCGTGGGAATGATTGACGCGGCTTTTTGCGCTTTGGTCGCCCGGGGCAGTTTACCCGCGTACTTTTTAGTCGAATACTTCGCAACCCGGCGCTCTTCACGACGAGCACCGGGTGAAAACAGTTGTTTTTTGGCGCGACGCGTCAGCTCTGTCCTCAGATCCACGCCCACCTGATAACGCAGCGGCGTCCGCAGGCCCTCGAGGATCCCACTCGGGTCTACCGAACCCGCCAGAATTTCGCTCACTCCTTCAAACACACGCCATTCCAGTCGGGTTTCCTTGGTTGACGTATTCGTTTCGTAGCGCAGGTCAACCCAATCCTCATCGGGCGGCAGCGACGCGACCAGTACCCGCAGCGTCATATTCTCGATGCCGCGAGCAAATCGGGCAGGCTGGTTGCTGCCTGCTTCCCGATCCGCATTGCGCCAGACCGCCAGTTCAATGGGTACGCCATTCCAGTGCGTGACCACCACACCCTCCTTGAGGGCGCTGTCAGTCACGAGGTGATCGAAGACCTTGGATACCATCCAATGGTTTTCGTCGGCATCGATATACCGCTCGAGCAGAATACCCAGAAACGCCAATTTCCCCCGATAGGGATTGGGAAGCATGTAATTGGTATGAAGATCCCTTAGATCGATAAAAATCTCTTGAAGCCGGGTATGAAATTCCCGGTCGGTGTACTGGTCCATACGATGGATCAACAGTCGCAGCCTCTGTTCGGGCTCCACTGCATGCATTGCTTTTTTTAGTGGAAGATGGACATAGAGGTCTCTTATCAGGATCTCTGCCTGCTCGACCAGCGTTCGCCGCTGCGTCTTCGACAGCGGTGTCTGGGACTCCGTATAGTCGCGAAATTCAGGCATGGTGCGGACCACGCCAAGGCCGTGGCCGCGCCTTAATGTCGATACCTTAGGCATTATTAATTCCTCCACTATGATTCCGAAACGGGGTCGTTATAGCACGTCCGGCCAGCCTGGGAACGGACGACAACTCATCAAATCTCTCGTGCACTATTGTACAATCTGGCAGATCGTTTGTTGCGTTAAAAGATGTTAGTTCTTTGGCTGCGTCTCACTATAAATGAATCTTGCAAGTGCGTTTAATTCAAGATGATGAAACGTCGTATTTTCCCGCCCAAAATAAAATATATCGGTTCTGTGAGATTGCCCACATTCCGAGCAGAATAATCGTGCTACATACTCGTTCCTAGAACCTATCTCGAGGAGCGCAGTTTACATGGAGTAAATGAGTGCAGCACATGGCAGCCAATGACCTTGCAGGAGAGTCAACATGAAAACAGAAAATCAATCGAATGAATCCGGCATGTTTCCCCCACTTCCGGAGGAAATAGAAAAGGCTCGCGAGAAACTGGCGAGAGATTCCGAATCGCAGGACTTGTACAGGTCCTTGATCAAATCCCAGTGCGGGCAAACCGACGATTCGCAGCCCGTAGAACAGTACGATGGTTCTCTAGGCGTTACGGCGGAGTTCGTTGATGCCCTCGAGCGCCCGGTTGGCCAGCTTCAGTGGAATGACAATCTGGGTACTAATTACACCAATCCTGGGAACGTGTCTGGTGTGAGATGGTGTACAGGGACGCTGATAAGCGAGAATCTGTTTCTAACCGCCGGTCACTGCTTTGATCGGTTTGGTGGAGGCTGGCAGCGACCTCGGATCAACGGTACAAACGACGTGATCTCATCCGAAGAAATAGCGACCAACATGCACGTCAACTTCAATTATCAGGTCGGTCCCGATGGCAACCTACAAACGGAAAGCGAATTCGCTATCGAGGGCCTGGTGGAATATCGCCTAGGTAACTTGGATTTTGCCATCGTCCGCTTGGAAGGTACCCCGGGCGAGGCTTTCGGGACCGGTACCGCGGCAAAAGCGGATGCGGAAGAACAGCATATGCTGTGTATCATTGGTCATCCGGCCGGTGTGCCCAAACGGGTAGAAGCCGGTCCGCTGACTTCGCTTGACGGGGATCGGATTCGCTACAGTGACATCGACACGTTGGGTGGAAACTCCGGCTCCGCTGTCTGGCATTCGCCCAGTCGAAAAATTGTCGGCGTTCATACCAACGGAGGATGCACCACCAGCGGAAGCGGTTCGAACTTTGGCGTTCGAATTAGCCGACTACTCGAGGAATCGCCGATACTGCGCACCATGTTCTTGCCGGCATTGGAAGGGGAGTACACGATCCAGCAAAAGAGCAATAGTCGATTTGTGGATGCGCATGAAACGAGCGGAAACGATTTCTCCGTCGTTACCCGCACAGCGCAGAATAACGACACACAAAGATGGATTCTGATCCCGGTGGGAGGTGTGTACACCGTGCAGCAAAAAAGCAACGGTCGATTCATGGACGCGCATGAAACGAGCGGAAACGATTTCTCCGTCGTCACCCGCACAGCGCAGCACAATGATACCCAACGATGGGTGTTCCTGCACGAAGCCGGCAATCTATGTACGTATACGATTCAGCAGCTGAGCAGCGGCCGATTCGCGGATGCGCATGTAACAAGTAGCAACGACTTCTCAGTCGTCACTCGAACGGCCCAGAACAACGATACGCAGCGATGGAAACTTGCAGCCTTGGGGGACAATACTTACACGATCCAGCAAAAGAGCAATAGTCGATTTGTGGATGCGCATGAAACGGGCGGTAACGATTTCTCCGTCGTTACGCGTGGCGCGCAGAGCAACGACACACAAAGATGGATTCTGACTCCGGTCGGAGGTGTGTACACCATTCAGCAAAAAAGCAACGGTCGATTCATGGATGCACATGAATCGGCGGATAACGACTTCTCCATCGTCACCCGCACGGCGCAGCACAATGACACCCAACGATGGGTCATTATGTATTTGGGCAGCGATACGTATACGATTCAGCAGCTGAGCGGCGGCCGATTCGCGGATGCCCACGAAACGAGTAGCAACGACTTCTCAGTCGTCACTCGAACGGCTCAGAACAACGATACACAGCGATGGTTGATCAAATCGATATGAGGTAGGGGAGAGGCGCGTTTTGGACGCATTGTTTGTAGTGAAGCGGTACGGTATCGATGTCAGTCAACAACTTACGACGCCGTGCCGCTTCGGTGCCTGTTTGGTCAATGTGTTCAATGTCAACCACCTTAATTCTGCATGTATAGGACCGATTGTTAAGGAAATAGATGTAAATACTACTCCCGCTTGTTCTGCCTCTTTCATATCTGGTCTTCAGTAACGCAATGGCTTACGAAGAACCGCGTTACAATATCTTGGAAGAAAACAATTCGTTTGAAATCAGAGACTACGAACCCTACATCGTCGCCGAGGTTGAGGTGCGCGATGATTTCAAAGCTGGGGGAGCAAGGCCTAAGGACTCGAGAATTACCCTCAGGCAAGTGCCCGCGACGCTGATGGCGGCGCGCCGTTACTCTGGATCCTGGTCGGAACGAAACTACCGCAAGAACGAGACGATGCTGTTGGAGGCACTCAGAGGACGCGGGTTGAAAACAGAAGGGGCGCCAGTCTATGCTCGATACAATTCGCCTTTCAGTTTGTGGTTTATGCGCAGGAATGAAGTTCTGGTTCAGCTTGTGCGCTGAACCCATCGTACGGCGTCCAGGCAGAGTATCAGGACGGCGTACTTGCCGTATACCTGCCCCGCGCGGAGGCAGACAATCCGCTTTCAGTAACCGTTAGCTACCACTTGGCAGGACGACCAAGACACCGCGTGAGACTACCGGACGAGGATCACCGTGCAGGGAGCGAGACTGGATATCTTGTGCGCTACCGACCCGAGCAAAAGCGATTCGATGTCACCCCGACCGCGGCTGCCCAGGACAATAACGTCGCACCGTTGCAGTTTGGCATACTCCACGATCTTGCGCGCCGCCTGGCCCTCACGGATCACGGTCTTCACATCCTTGATTTCGGCCTTCTTGGCGGCTCGTTTTGCTTCGTCCAGCACCTGTTCGGTCATTGGTGCCACGATGTACGTCGCCTCGCCGAGCAGGCTCTCGCGTTCCAGATACTGTTTGGCCTCAGAAGAGATTTTTAAGGGCTTGGTGACAACGATAAATGACAGGGAGCCGCCGCTCTGGCGCGCCATCTCGCATGCCTGAGTTGCAGCGCGCAACGAGTGTTCAGATCCATCGATGGCGCAGAGAATGTTTTTATACATATAGACGGCTCCGGCATTGAGTTAACGAGACGATAAGAATAAACCATATGTTCGGGTGGTGAAAAGGACCATCTGGTGAGCTTGGGATCGATGCACCGCCGCATACACCTCGCAAATTGTAGGATTTTGATGGCTGCTGACGATCCGCCACTTTAATTTTCGGCAGGGCATCCTATATAAACAGGGTACATCCGATAAACCCTTTATGTTTAGGAAAAGAGTCATGCAGAAAAACATTGGAAAAACCGACAAGACCATACGCATCATCGTCGGATTGGTCATAATCGCTATCGGGCTATACTTTCAAAGCTGGTGGGGTGCGATTGGCCTGGTGCCGCTCGGGACCGCACTTATCAACTGGTGTCCGCCATACGCTCTGTTCGGGATCGATACCGGTAAGACAGACAGGGCTTAGGAAATCTCAGATCAATCGAGGCGAGGCCCCCTGCCACAGCACGATAGCTTGTCCAAAGCTATTACATACTTGTGTCCGATCCGAGTGTTGAAATTTTATACAATTTCCGCTTTTACGCTAACTTGTTGATTGTGATAGGATTTTCGACACTAACGATTGTTAACGGTGTATATACCGGGATGAATGGTCTGCATGGGTGTCGGAAAATTTTACGAATGTTAAAGGAAACTGTGCTATCTGATCACTAACTGGTTGAAATTAAAGAATATTTAAGTTTACGGTACGAATATTGCTGCGTGGTACCGCTGTTGGGAAGACAAATCACGTTGCCCGAGGTTAAGCCCTATTTGACCGCCGGGTGTTCATCGACTTTGAGTGGCAATCGGCGAGGACGGTATCCAGATATCCAGCGAGATGATCAGATCTTACCTAATGCTTTACATGAATAGTCGGCGTGGTCAACTCGCCGCGGCCGGTGCGCTGTCGCTCGTCATGATAAATGCCCAGGCCGCCTTGATTGTGGGCGGAGAACCTAATGGCGTTGATATTTCACCCGATACCAGTAGCGTTTTATCGGGCACAATTTCGAACGGATCTGGCGATGTCGTGTTCGCGAATCCTGGATCGCCCTCATCTGTGCCCCAAAAAAACGGATCTGGCGATGTCGTGTTCGCGAGTCCCGGATCACCCTCATCCGTATCCTCGACGGGCGGTGCCATTAATGGCTCACCCCGCGAGTCGCGGGCAGGATTCGCTGGAGGGGCTTCAATAGCCAATGGACGGCCAATGGCGTTGACCGGCACGTTGGGAAATAGCGGTGCCCGGGAAGTGGTGCACGGCCCAAGTATTCGCGGCGGCGGTCACGGGGGTACCGGCGGCAAGTCTGTGCAAGCACCCACTAAACCGCCTGGAAAGCCGGTCGGAGCGGCGGACTCTAATGCAACCCCTGTTTCGGTGGGTCAGGATCCGGGCGGCGGCAGTGGTCCACCGCGCCCATCAGCTGGAAAGTCGGATCCTAATAGCACCAGGCCCGACGGTTCAAAACGGTCTCCGCTAATGCCACCGCAGCCACCTCCGGTGCTCGCTGACGATTCGTCGCTGCCATTACCGCCGGTAGCGCGCAATCAGCCAACCAAAGACACCGTTCCTGAAAACGATATCCTGCCTGCAACGCCACCGTTGCCAGCTGAACTTCCCGAATCATTAGTTGCAGAAAACCCGGAAATTCAATCAAACACATCGAAGAAAATCGATCCTTCGACTCCGGAGATTCCTCCAAGCAACAATTTACTCCTACAGCCCGCGTTCTTAGCGCCGCATGAACGGCTGCTAGCATTAAACGAAGGGCTGGATGGCGACAGCCGGTCGCCTACCGGCGCCCGGGCAGCCAGGGTGGCCGGCGAAACATTACCCACGGCGATCCCCGAACCCGCCACCTTGCTCCTTATCGGCCTAGGCTTGGCCGGTCTTGGCTTCGCGAGACGGCGCAGGTTGAAGGCTTAACTGACAGCGTACTGCTCACATTAACCCCGCCTCATTGCGGGGTTTTTCTTATCTGAATCTCCCCCATTTGGATGAAGAAATCGCCGGACGGGGAGGCGGTGGAAGCGGGGCCGATTGATCAACTATTGGACCACTAGCTCTGTTGCGTTGCAGCAGGATTGAGGTCGAGGTCTGCTCCTGGCGATACAAGAGCCATCCTCTAATGTTAATCCCTTATTTAATGTGATCACTCACACCGCGTGGCCCTCAAAATAAATCCGAGTGGCTTCCGGTGCGCACCAGCCTGAGTTCAGTTTACGTTAGTTGATAGATCAATAGCCAATCCGGCTCTATGTGGCATTGCAGATAGCGGGACCAGTTTCCCGAGAGAGAATGTGGCCTGTGCTTCTGTTCGGGTTCACCACCGGACTGCAGCTTATTAACAACGGTACCCAGTTTTCTCAGATTCTTGCCGCGTTTGACCATGCGCTCGAGATCCCGATCAAACTGGTTAGACGGGACAATTTTCCGCAAACTAGAGCTCCAATTCGTCCATATAGTCCTCGAAGCGGTCGAACCGTCTTAGGTCTTCTCCTTCTTCAAGTTCACGCATCGCCTCGAAGGTCTCCCTGTTTGGAATACTAACCGCGAACGGCAACCCTTGCTTCAGCGCCGCCTGCCGGTAGAACATCTTTACCGCTTGTGAGGGGGTTAGTCCTAACTTTTTGAAAACTGTTTCGGCGGCCTTTTTAACCCCAGGCTCGATGCGGACGTTGACTTGTCGACCACGTCATAGTGATTCCAACTTCAGCTAGAGAGCCCCGCTTTAGCGGTATTTATTTTTCGATGTTAACGCGTGCTTCAAGGCTCGTCACAATCTTCGCAAGGAGGCGGTGATATTCCCGCGTGGGCAGGTAACGTAATTATGAGTGTCAATAAGGTCTGGGGTCAATCAGGGACGTCTTCGCCAGAGGACGCACACGGCGCGATCTGGGGCTAAGGCATACAAGCTGATATAGGGAGCACAAGTAAGTAATTGTGCGTGCCCCCAACTGTGCCCCGAGGGGAAATCGGGTGTTTTTTGCGAGAGCGAAAATCGGCTAAAAACCGCCTGGGAGTTGGCTCCCCGGGACAGACTCGCACTGCCGACAGGGTGGTTAACAGATCGGCCGGGAAAACATAACTGTTTGATTTTTCTATAAACCCTACGGGGGGCGTTCGTTGCAAATCGCACCATTTAGCACAACGGTGCTGTACTAAATCCGGCAAAATTCCGGCACGGTCCGGGATGGGTGTCAGTATAACAGAGTAAACACCCGCAACGCTGCTGGTAGTTGGGTGGTTGGATGGTTCGACGATCAAAGAAAATAATGTTATAAAAAAGAATGACAAAGTTACTTGAACAAGCGATTGAGGCAGTCCGAAAGTTGCCACCAGAAAGGCAAGATGAACTTGCCGAGGGACTGGTGATGGCTGCGGCGTCTACCAAGAAGCGGACGTACACGCCGGAACAAATCGATGCGATGCGCGAGGGATACAAGCAAGCAGAGGTTGGCGAATTCGTTTCGGATGAAGAAGTGAAAGCACTCTTTGCTAAATTCCGCCCATCTACGTGAGATTAAGACTCACGCCGCGGGCCTACGGCGATCTCGTTACCATTTCCAGTTACATCGCGGAAGAACAGCAGCAACCCCTAGCAGCAAACGCTGTGATGCAACGGCTTGAAAATGCTTTAGACCGGATAACGAGCAATCCTTTCATAGGCAAAAGAAGTTTTATGCCGGATACTAGGGAATTGACCGTCTCAAACCTACCTTTCACCATCGTGTATAGAGTTATCCGCGACACGATCGTAGTGACAACGATTTTCCACGAGGCACGAGACCCACACAAGAAACACGATTAATGTATGATTTTGAAGTGGTTAGTCTCGAATCAAACAATCCGGACCTCAGAACAAATCCGCGTGAGAGCCGGTGCGTACTAGTCTGAGTTCGGTCTCGGTCAGCTGATAGATTAAAAGCCAATCGGACTCAATGTGACATTCCATATAACGGGACCAATTCCCGGATAAGGGATGCGGCCTATGCTTCTTTCCGAGCTTTTTTCCAAACTGTAACTTTTGGATTACCAAACCTAGCTTTTTGGGACTCTTGCCACGTTTGATAATCCGTTTGAGATCCCGGTCAAACTGGCTGGACGGGACGATTTTCCGCAAGCTAAAGTCCTAATTCGTCCATGTAGTCTTCGAAGCGGTCGAAGCGCCGCGTGTCTTCTCCTTCCTCAAGCTCCCGCATCGCCTCGAGTGTCTCACGGTTTGGGATGTTGACCGAGAAGGGGAGGCCTTGCTGCAGCACCGCCTGTCGATAAAACATCTTGACGGCTTGGGATGGCGTTAATCCCAATTTTCTGAACACCGCCTCGGCCGCCTTCTTAACCTGGGGTTCGATCCGGATGTTGACTTGTACTGTTTTGGGCATGTTGATTTCTCAAAGGTATTTGCGAATGATATGCATTCATTACTGTATAGCGTTCGCTATACGTCGTCAAACCTGGAAGCGATAGCTAGAAGAGCGACATTGTTAAAGGAACGCATCCTGCTACCTAGTTGTATCTATTTGAGAAGGCTTGAATGTGATAAAAGCATTGCAGAAGCTGGCTCCCCATCGTGGACGCATATCGAACCCATTGCTTGGCGCCGTCGTTGGAAGTTAAAGCCGTTTTCGAGGCTATGAGGACGCTCGATGGGGCGGCTTAGCCTCGAAAGCAGTCTGGTTAGGATTTTAAATCTAATACTTTCGGTCGTCGAAGAAGCTTCAATAGCCTCTTAGTGGGCGGCCTACTGCAGCCTTACACCTGACTAAGTCTTAATGATATACTGTATAAATACACAGTATATAACCGATTAGAGCTTCAGTCCCGTAATTTGCGGCATGCCGAAATGGCCATCGACACCATGCGCGGCTCCGGGTTGCGGACATTTTAACAGAGGGGCGGTATTGCAGTGAGCACGGCAACTACCGCGACCGCCAGCGTAAAAGCGCCAATAGTCGAGGGTACAGCTACCGATGGCGAAAGGCCCGCGAGCTGTATTCCTGAAAGCGAATCCGTTGTGTCTCCGGTGCTTAGAGGAAGGGAAGACCGTCCCGGCGACAGAGATCGATCACGTCAAGCCGCACCGCGGCAATATGGATAGGTTCTGGGATTATTACAACTGGATGGCGTTGTGCAGGTCGTGTCATTCACGTAAGACCTATTTGGAAACGATAGGGGGGAAGGGCGGGTGAAAGCTCTTTATGAACGTTCGTCTAGACCGCGCGCCAATAAAAATTTTTCATATCAAAGTATTTCCTCGGAGAAACTTACAATATGGCGAGCGGTATTCGGAGTTTACCAATAGGTAAAGTGCTCCCTGTAAGCAAGAGGAAATTCAATCCCAGATTGCCGCTGGCCCCTAAGACTTTAGGCAAGGAAGCGGTGGCGTGGTGGAAACGCATCTTGACTGATTGTGCCATTGAGGATGAAGCGGACCTGCTGCTCCTTCAGACTGCATTGGAAGCATTTTCCCGTATGCGTCAGGCGTCGGAATTGCTGGCATCAGAAGGATTAACGACCACTGATCGTTACGGGCAACACAAACAAAATCCTGGGGCAGCGATTGAACGCGACCAGCGAGGGCAAATGTTGGTTGCGTTGAAGGCATTAAATTTGGACTTAGAACCGCTAGGCAAGCCGGGCCGCCCAAGTAAGGGTTAGTGCCGACTACTCGCAAGTATCGAACCCACAAGCGCCGCAGTGCCCATGCCGGCGATCCGATGCATCAATGGATACCCGGCGAGATAGACGACGACAGTACAACGTCGCCGTGAACTCAGCGCGAGCACAGTACCTTACTAACGATCACTGGTATCGGGTCCAGGACTCCTGGCGGATGGCAGTGGAGGATGTCGTCGAATCCGCTATCGATGCGAAGGACCCAGATGGCTGAAGCCCTCACCGATCCACGCCGCAGGGTTGTCCAGCAAGGCCTGATCTCGAAAACCCTGACGGCCGCGGCGAAGGCGGTGCAGTGGGTGCTGTTTTCGCTCGTATTCTCCATCATCATTGAGTGGACCGGCATTGTGTTCTGGTGGCCGGAGGAGGGCATCGAGCACAGCCGGGCCATGCTTACCCGGGAGATCAGCTATCTCGATACCGATTTCCGGCAAAGCATGGTGACCTCCGACCCGGCACAGTTCGCTAAACGATTTGCCGATAATACGGACCAAACCCTGTTCGAGGTGACCCGGTTCGTGGCATTCATCCGTTGCGTCTCACCGACACCGGTTTTGAGCGAGCAAGGACTCAGGGTGACCCTGCACAATATGTATCATTCCATTGCCACGTTCGTGATCGCTATGATGCAGGTCACTCAGGTGTTCTCGGTGCGTCTGGCGATTCTCACTCTGGCCATGCCGATCTTCCTGCTGTTCAGCCTGGTTGCACTCGTTGATGGACTGGTGCAACGCGACCTGCGTCGATGGGGTGGGGGCAGGGAGAGCTCTTTCGTTTACCACTACGCCAAAAAGACGGCGCTGCCTTTCAGCCTGAACCCGACTTTTATTGTCCTGCCGTTCGCCGCGTTATTCGCGTTGACCGTGGCGGTGACCGCCAGCACCTTTAAGAAATACCTTTGACATTCCGAATAAATTACGACGCTGCAAAGGTTTCAATACTGATTTAATCCGGCCGCTTTCGGGTTTACAGCAGCCCCTCGATTAGCGATCAAACATAGGTAATATAAGCCTTTCCTAACGGACAGCTAACGACCCTAAGCGGACTAAATGTTGCGGTGCAGCGAATACGTGCTTCCGGCCACAGACATACGAATTAGGCGTAAAGTGGTAATTTGGCAGTCTGTTTGATCCTCCACTGCCGACGTTCGTTCGCCATACCCAAGTAATCACGATACTATCTCCAACTACTGTCCCCCGGGAGTCCAATAAGGACACTTATTTGTGGTTGAACAACTGACAGGCAAGCTCGCGGTTATCCTCCACGCTGATGTAGTCGGTTCCACTGTATTGGTCCAACGCGATGAACGCCGGGCCCACGAGCGCATTACCAGCGCCTTCCAACGTTTTTCACAGACGATCCAAGAGTATGGCGGTCAGGTCCACGAGATCCGTGGCGATGCCTTATTGGCGGAATTTGCCCGCGCCTCGGACGCGGTGTGTGCGACGTTAGCTTTTCAACAAGGAAACACCGCGCACAACAAAACACTTGATGACGATATAATTCCCGACGTTCGCGTCGGGGTGG